>Ga0207772_100011_pt1 | contig 259622 bp, 230 predicted proteins | sample A23M3SouthBayCA_2_FD_187750 | JGI IMG/M metagenome (GOLD analysis project Ga0207772, IMG submission 187750) | Aerobic enrichment media microbial communities from Eden Landing Ponds, California, USA - A23 M3 (2) (SPAdes) | ecosystem: Environmental > Aquatic > Marine > Unclassified | place... | reverse complement strand
CCGAGCGAACGCGGGGCGCTCCTCGACGCCATGGCGGACGAGATCGAGGCGATGTCGGACGAGATCGTCCTCGTCGAGTCCCACGACAACGGGAAGACCCCGTTCGAGGCGGGCCTCGACGTCGAGATGGTCGTCGACACCTTCCGCTACTACGCCGGCTGGGCGGACAAGCTGACCGGCGAGACGATTCCCGTGCCCGGAAACCGGCTCGACTACACCCTGCAGGAACCGCTCGGCGTCACCGCCCACATCGCGCCGTGGAACTACCCCTTCCAGCTGGCCGGCCGCAGCCTCGCGCCCGCGCTCGCCTGCGGGAACACGGCCGCGCTGAAGCCGTCGAACACGACGCCGCTGTCGGCGCTGTACTACGCGAAGGCAGCCGAGGCGGTCGGACTCCCCGACGGCGTCCTCAACGTGATTCCCGGAACCGGCTCCGGCGCGGGCAACGCGCTGGTCAACGAGAGCGCGGTCGACCACGTCGCCTTCACCGGCAGCACCGGCGTCGGTAAGCACATCATGTCCGAGGCCGCTGACAACGTCACGGGCGTCACGCTCGAACTCGGCGGCAAAGGGCCGAACATCGTCTTCCCCGACGCGGACCTCGACGCGGCCGTCAACGGCGTCCACTACGGCATCTTCATGAACTGCGGACAGATGTGCTGGGCGGGCTCCCGGCTGCTCGTCCACGAGGACGTCAGCGACGAGGTCGTCGAGCAGGTCGTCCAGCGCGCCGAGAACACGCCGCTCGGGAGCGGCATCGACGACGACGGGCGGATGGGACCGGCCGTGAGCGCGGAGCACCGCGACGAGGTCCTCGAGTACATCGAGACCGGCGTCGAAGAGGGCGCGACGCTGGCGGCCGGCGGCGGCGTCCCCGAAGACAAGGAGCAGGGGTACTTCATCGAGCCGACCGTCTTCACCGACGTGACCAACGACATGACCATCGCCCGCGAGGAGATCTTCGGTCCCGTCCTCTCGGTCATCGAGTTCTCGGACTACGAGGAGGCCCTGGAGATCGCAAACGACTCCCCGTTCGGCCTGAGCGCGGGCGTCTGGACCTCGGACATCGACACGGCCCACGACGCGGCCGCGCGCCTCGATTACGGAATGGTCAGCATCAACGAGTACCCTCAGACCTTCCCGCAGACTCCCTTCGGCGGGTTCAAGGAGAGCGGCATCGGTCGAGAACAGGGGACTGAGGCGATCAAGGAGTACACGCAGGCGAAGAACGTCAACGTCAACGTCTCCCGGTAAGCGTAGTCCGCACGAACGCCATCCCTTCCTTCTGCTGTTTGAGCGCCCAGTCGAGCCGCCTGAGCGGCCGTGGCGCGTAATGTTCATTACCCTGGCCCGAGGGGATTCTGTATGCAGCTCCTAGACCGATCGCTGTCCGACGAGCACCGCGACATCAGAGACCGCGCCGACGCGTTCGCCGAGGACGTCCTCTCGCCGCGTGCCGAAGAGATCGAAGCGACCGACGAGTTTCCGCGCGACGTCGTCGAGGCCGCTGGCGACGCCGGGCTCCTGGGAATCCTGGTTCCCGAGGAGTACGGCGGACTGGGCTCCGATTTCGTCGGCTACGCACTCGCGCTCGAGCGGATCGCTCGCGAGAGCGGGGCCGTCGCCGAGACGATACAGGGCCACACGTTCGCGACCCTCCCCGTGCTACGTCACGGTTCGGAAGCGCAGCGGGAGGCGTACCTGCCGGAGATGGTCGCCGGTGAGTCGGTCGGCTCGATGCTCTTGACCGAACCCGGGGCCGGTAGCTCGCCGACGGAACTCGAAACGGTCGCCGAAGAGACCGACGAGGGGTACGCGCTCACCGGAGAGAAGTCCTTCGGGACGAACGCCGGCGTCGCGGACGTTCACCTCGTCGTCGCGCGCAAGCGGCCACAGCCAGAGGACTCACACGGCGTCAGCGTGTTTCTCGTCCCGGGTGTCGACGAGGTCTCCGGGTTCACGTTCGACCGCGCGGAGTTCATGGGAATGCGCGGCCACGTCACCGGCGACTCCGTGTTCGACGGCGTCGAGGTCGACTCGGACGCCTTGCTCGGCGGCGTCGGCGAGGGGTTCCGGATCGCGATGGGAACGATCGACATGGCGCGGACCGGCCTCGGCGCTATCGGGACCGGAATCGCGCAGGCGGCCTACGACGAGGCGGTCGACTACGCAAGCGAGCGTCGACAGGGGGGCAACGCCATCGGCGAGTACCAGGCGGTACAGGTCCTCGTGGCGAAGATGGACACCCGTCTCGAAGCGGCTCGTCATCTGGTGTACGAGTCCGCGGCGTCCATCGCCGAGAGCGACGGAAACACGCGAAAATCCAGTCAGGCGAAGTACTACGCCAGCGACGTCGCGGAGTTCGTCACGCGGAACGCCATGCAGATCTACGGCGGGAAGGGCTACCGGACGGACTACCCGCTCGAACGCTACCTCCGTGACGCGAAAATACTGAGCCTCATCGGTGGGACGACCGAAATTCAGCAGACCACGGTCGCGACCGAATCGCTCTCGCTCTAGTCGTCGGACTGCGGCTCGGGCGCTTCTTTCTCGCCGATTTCGACGCCGACGAAGTCAGGCTCGCGGTCCTCGAGGAACGCGTTGACGCCTTCCTTCGCGGATTCCGAGCCGAGCAGCGCGTTCTGGAGCTCACGCTCGTGAGAGAGCGCGTCCCAGAGCGGCAGTTCGAGGCCCTCGTTGACGGCCAGCTTGTTGTGACCGACGGCCCCGGCGGGCTTCTCGACGATCTGCTCGGCGAACTCGAAGACGGCGTCCTCGATGTCCTCAGGCGGGTGGATCTCGTCGAAGATGTCCTTGTCGTAGGCCTCCTGCGGCGTGAGCTCCTCGCCGGTGATCATCATGCGGAGCGCGTCCGAGCGGTTGATGTAGCGCGGCAGGAGCTGGGTCCCGGCCTCGCCCGCGATGAGACCGAGGTGGACTTCCGGCATCCCGACGCGGTAGTCGTCGTCGTCACCGACGTAGCGGAAGTCACAGGCAAGCGCCAGCTCGAGGCCGCCGCCCATGCAGTGGCCGTCGACGGCCGCGATGAAGACGGTGTCCGTCGTCCGCATCTTCATGATGATCTCCTTCGAGGTCTGGCTGGCGTAGCCGATCTGGTGGGCTTCCTCCGTCTGGAGGTCGTTGATGTCGAAGCCGGTCGAGAAGATGCTCTCGTTGGCACTGCCGAAGACGCACACCCGAACGTTGTCGTCGAATCGGACGCCCTCGACGGCCCGCTGGAGCTCCAGCAGCACGTCGATGTTGTGTGCGTTTACCGGCGGTCGGTCGATCCGGAGGATGCCGACGTGGTTCTCCACTTCTGTCTGGAAGTACTCGAGGTCTAGCTCGTCGAATGGTTCCATTGGTGCATTCTGCATATCCATCCGGAACCACTTATATCTACCGAAAGGTTAAAATTGTAGAAGGAGTGCATCGGCTCTCCGGAGGGGCACGACGCCCCAGGGGATCGCGTCGGCGACGCTGACGGTGACTGTCGTTCGGTTACCGACCGGTGTCGGGGGACTCCCCGTCGTATTTGAGGCGTTCGAACATCGTGTTACAGCCGTGGCAGTAGTACTGGCTCTTGGAGATCTCGGAGCCGAACGCCGATTCCCGCTCAGTCTCGGTGGACCCGCAGAACGGGCACTCCGGGCGGATGGGCTCGTCCGAGGAGCCCGTTTCGGATGCGCTCATGGGTCAGGCTCTCGCGTACTCCGCGTTCTTGACGCCGCCTAACGCGTCGACGACGTCCGGGTCGACGTGCCCGTCGCCGATGCGACGGCGCGTCTCGTTCCACGACGCCTCGTCCGGCGCGTCCCAGTCGACGACGGAGACGTCGACGTCGGTCCCCTCGAAGAGGGACTCGTAGTGCCGTTTGAAGCCCTCGCGGACGTCGGCCGCCGATCGGTCCGTGAAGCCGGACTGGACGAGCGGGTCGGTGTCCGCGTCGAACGTCGCAGGGCCAATCAGCGCGAGTGCCGCGGCGGCTGCCGCTGCGAACGCCTCCTCCACAGCCTCCGGGTTCTCCTCGGCCTGGTGACTGAGGCGCGCATCGAGGTGTTCCAGGTGGAAGTACTCGTCCTGGCCGATGCGCTGTCCGAGACCGTCGAAGTCCTCGTGTGCGATCGAGTCGATGAGATACCACGCCGCGCGCTCGCTCACGTCAGCTACGGTCACGAACTCCGTCCACGTGTCGGGAGCGTCGTCGAGGCACGCGGCGTTGCTGAACTCCTCGGGGTCGCGGTCGCCCTGGAGCCACTCGAGGTCGCGGCCGTTGTCAGAGAGCTTCTCGAAGAGCTGTCGGACGTGGCCGATCTCGTCCTGTGCGGCGCTCGCGCCCGCGATGTCGTCTTCGAGTGCCGGCCCCGAAAGCATCCACTCGGAGTACCGGTGCGAGAGGACGAGTTTGGTGTCGGCGATCGCCTGTACGTACTCGATTGCGTCGTCGTTCCAGTCGTCAGTCATTGTTCTCCCACCGCTGGTGATTCCGCCATCTGTGCGCCGGTCACTTCGATCAGTTCCTCGCGGGGAACCGCGACCATCCGGTCCCAGTCCTCCTCGTCGAAGGTGGTCCTCGCGTACGTCTTGACCAGTCTGTCGTCCGGTGCGTCCACGTTACCGACGTGGATCAGGTCCTCTCCCGCTCTGATTCGTGCGAATACTTCGTATTTCATAGTGCAATCCCCGATTCTCGCAGTTTCTCTCGCGCGCCGTCGTCTAGCATGTCTTTCGACCAGACGGGGTCCCAGACCACGTCGATCTCGACGCCCTCGATGCCGCTCATCGTCCGGAGACAGCCCCGGATGTCGTCGTGGATGAACTCGTAGGCGGGACAGCCCATGCAGGGGAACGACAGGTCGATGTGGGCGACGCGGTCCTCGACCGTGACGTCGTATATCATCGCCATCTCGACCAGGCTCAGCGGGATGTGGGGGTCCGGAATCTCGTCCAGGTTCGCCCAGACCGCCCGCTCCAGGTCCGTTTCCGTCCCGTCGGGCCCGATGTCGAACGGCCCGAATCCCATCTCGTCGATTTCCGATTTCGAACTCTTGCTCATGGTCTCGCGCTATTGTGGCATCACGTCGACGTTGCCGGACTGGATCATGTCGACGTACTTCTCGTTGGCCGGTCCCCGTGCGCGCCAGCGGTCGATGACGTCGTCCCACGAGATCGGCTCGTCGAAGCGCCACTCCTTGTTCTCCTCGTCGAAGGCGACGGGGAACTCGTAGTCGATGACGTACTCGTCCGCGTCCTCGTCGTAGTGTGCGGGGAACTCGAGGCCGATCTCCGAGAGGAACGGAATCGCCCGGTCCATCCAGTCCTGCCGGAGTTCGTCGTTTGACTTCCCCTTGATTCGGTAGTCGAGCTGGTCGTCGTGGCGCTTCTTGTCGTCGGGGAGACCGAACCACTCGAGCGCCATCGGGAACATCCAGTCGACCGCGTCCTGGACTTTCTGTCTGGTCGATTCGTTCTTGTTCGCGAGGCGGCGCATCCACGTCTCGCCGTGGCGGAGGTGGAACTGCTCTTCCTTGGACACCTTCGTCAGCGCGCGCTTCCAGGGCGCATAGGAGGTGTTTTCGTGGATGTCGCCGAGCAGAGTGATTCCCGCACGGTCGAACAGACCGTGTGCACAGACGAGTTCGGCGAAGTTATCGATGTGCTGGTCGAACCCGTACGTGTTACGGAACTCGTTGGGTTCGCGGTTGAAGATGAGGTCCTCGCGGTCCTCACCCAGGTCCTCGAGCAGACGATAGGCGATGTGACCGTGGCCCAGCTCGTCCTGGATGACGCTCACACAGGACGCACGAGCGTCCAGGCTCGGGGCGTTCAGTGACTGCTCGTAGTACGCCGGCGCGCTCATGAGTTCTGTGTCGGCCGACACCAGGAGGATCTGCTTCAGCGCCTTCTTGTACCCCTCCGTCATCTCGTCGACCGATTCGACCATCTTTCCGTTCTGTAACTGCTCTTTGAACTCCTCTTCGGAGACAGGAGCTGGTTCTGCGGACATTTTCAGTACACTCGAATGTTCGCCTCATAGGTCATAAATGTTTCCCAAAAATCGGGATATGCCCCATTCAAATAGGAACGCTTTTTTATCAGAAGAGGTAGTATGGCAACTCATGGCAGCTCAAGTAAGACAGGCGAAACGAGACGACGGTTCGGAACTCATCGACCTCTGGCACGGCTTCACAGACCACCTCTCGGAGTACGACGACCGGTACGAGCACAAAGACGAGGCCAACGAGCGGTGGCTGCAATACTTCGAGAACCAACTGCTTGACTCGAAGTACGGAACGGTATTCGTCGCCGAGACGGACGACGAACTCGTCGGCGTCCTCGAGGTACGCGTGGTCGGCGATCACCCGATCTTCCGGCTCAAAGACCACGGGTACATCAACGGACACTACGTGAGAGACGGGTACCGTGACACGGGCATCGGCAAGCAGTTGCTCGACGCCGCGACGGAGTGGCTTCGGGACCACCCGCGAGGGATCGACTTCTGTCGCGTCGACGTGATCCACGGTGACGAGAACGCGGTCTCGGTCTACGAAGACCTCGATTTCGAACCGATAGAGCACGTCTACGAGTACGAGCTATAACGATGGCCACCACACACACCGTCGAGTTCGTGGACATCGACCGGTCGATAGAGGTCGCCGAGACGCAGACCATCCTCGAAGCAGCCGACGAAGCGGGACTCGAACTCCCGTACCAGTGTCGTATGGGGGTCTGTGGCGTGTGCAGCGCGCTCCGACTCGAAGAGGGCGAGGTGCAGCAGACGGAGGCGATGTTCCTCTCCGGCAGCGAGAAGGACGAGGGCTACGTACTCACGTGCGTGGCGAAGCCCCGTTCCGACCTGAAACTCAGAGCGAACGAAGGGCCGTAGGTTCTGAACTGTCGTTTTCGAGCGGTACGATGCCTTTCTTCCCGGAGATCATGCTGTCGGCTGTTGGTGTATACAGTAAACGTATACAGAATGTCGACACGGGGTCAGTCAGACGATACGCCAGAATAACAGGTGTACGGAAGTTATTGCCTCCACGAATGTCAGTGGAATAACAGTTGATATTATAATATGACGTCAGAAATCCCGTGGAAGACGGGTGAGTGTATATAATATGTGTACTCCTGTTATCTGTGTTATGCAGTTTCACGCGTACGTGGCGAGAGATCGATCCGAAAGGCCGGGAGTATTTCTAACAGGCGTACAGTCGTTAGTCCATTTCGAAAACTAAACGATCTATCGTTGTATACGATACTGTATTCAGCTTCCGTAAATGCTGGTAAACGCCTTCACAGAACCGCTACTGGCCAAACTTCACGCTACGTCGCCACTGCTGGTGAGAGTTGGACTACGGAGCAAACGAGAGGATAGAAAGGGTCTGTACCGGTCGAAGCGTCTTCGCGGTCAGTACGGCGCGTCCGGGGAAGCGTCGGTCAACGAGTGTGTTCGCGTCAGGCCGTCTGTCCGCTCTGGTCGCGCTCTCGGAGCTTGGTCCGCTGGATCTTCCCGGTCTCGGTCCGGGGCAGTTCGTCGAGGAACTGGATCGCTCGCGGGTACTTGTACGGGGCGAGCGTGTTCTTGACGTAATCCTGCAGTTCGGAGACGAGTGACTCGCTCGCGTCGTACTCCTCGTGCAGGACGATGTACGCCTTGACGATCTCACCGCGTTCCTCGTCCGGTGCGCCGACGACGGCGACTTCCTGAACCGCCTCGCGCTCCTCCAGGACCATCTCGACTTCCGGACCGGGGATGTTGTACCCGCTGGAGATGATGAGGTCGTCTTCTCGGGACTGGTACTCGAAGCGGCCGTCCTCCCGCTGGACGAAGATGTCGCCGGGGAAACTCCAGCCGTCTCGGACGGCGTCTTTCTGTTTTTCGGGTCGGTTCCAGTAGGTGATGCCGGTCGGACCGCGGACGGCGAGTTGGCCGGAGCGACCGCGCTCCAGTTCCGCCCCCGTTTCGGGATCGACGATCTTGGCTTCGTAACCCGGGACTGGGTACCCTGTCGCCCCGGGGTCAATCTCGTCGGTGTGCCGGTGGGAGATGAAGATGTGGAGCATCTCGGTCGTCCCGATGCCGTCGAGGATGTCGATGCCGTACTTGTCGCCGATTTCGTCGAAGGTGTGCGGCGCGAGCGGTTCGCCGGCGCTCAGACCGAGCCGGAGCGAACTCACGTCGTACTCCTCGTGGCCGTCGGGGAACTTCGAGAGGATCTGGTTGTAGGCCGTCGGGACGGAACAGAAGACGGTGACGCCGTGGTCTTCGACGGCTTCGAGAAGGGTCTCGGGCGTCGCGTCCTGGACGAGACTGGTCGTGGCGCCGAACCGGAGCGGGAACGTCACGAGGTCGCCGTACCCGTACGCGAAGGGGAGCGGCGGGTTCCCGCCGAACACGTCGTCTTCCGTCGGGTCGAGACAGTAGTTCGCGTAGCCGTCGGCCGTCGCGAGGATGTCGGAGTGAGAGTGAACTGCTCCCTTCGGGCGGCCGGTCGTGCCGCTGGTGTAGAGCATCAGACCGAGGTCGGTCGCTTCGGTGTCGTGAGCCACCAGTTCATCGCTGGCGTCGTCGATGAGCGCCTGATAGCTCGGGCGGTCGTGGTCGACACCGACGTCGTCGACGACAACGACCTCTTCGACGCAGTCGACGGCGTCGACCGCGTCTTCGAGTTCGTCGAGCAGGTCGTCGTAGACGACGGCGAGTTTGATTTTGGCGTCGTCGAGGATGTGTGTCAGCTCTTTCGCCCGAAGGAGCTTCATCGACGGCTGGGGTATCGCCCCGATCTTCTGGACGGCGAGACAGGACACGATGGCTTCGGGGCGGTTCGGGAACCGAACCAGCACGCGGTCGCCCGGTTCCACACCGAGGTCTTTGAGCGCGTTCCCGAAGCAGTCGACCCGTTTCTTGAGGTCGCGATACGTGAGTTCCCGGTCACGGAACCGGATCGCCACGTTGTCGCCGCGCCCGTTTTCGACGTGCGTATCGACGAGTTCCTCCGCGACGTTGATGTGAGACGGGTAATCGGTCTCGGGAAGTGCGTGGACGGGCTCCGGGCTGTTCGCCGCGTCTGGCAGATATGACTCAGGCAGGTTCTCTTGCATATCTCGATTTAATAATGAAGAACATCATATTTGTTAGTTTCGGTAATTAAGACCCGTAGTTCGACGGGGCGTCAGGATGCCCCTCAGCGCGTCCAGAAGCCGTCCGGATCGAACTCGCGGATCAGTTCCAGCACGTCCGCGGACGGGCTTTCGGTCCGGCCGATGGGGTCGTCGGTCACCTCCGCCGCCGTCTTGATGTCCCACGGGAAGTCGTCGGCGATCTCGTCGAGTGAGACGCCGGGATGGAGCGACTCGACGTAGAGTTCCCCGTCGTCGTCGAAGCCGAACGTTGCCTTCGTCGTGACCAGCGTCTCGGGCCCACCACCTGCGACAGAGTTACGCGCCCGCCAGTCGCCTCCGTCACCGTGACCGGGACTCGTGTTGTACGTGACGCGTTCCACGAACCGCCGCGGTTCGTGTGCCATCAGGACGACCGTTCGCTGTGAGAGACAGGCGATGTCGCAGGCCCCGCCGCTCCCGGGAAGGCGAATCTCGCGGGACCCCGACGTGACTCGGGTCGTGTTCAGGTTCCCGTATCGGTCGATCTCGGCGCCGCCGAGGAAGCCCACGTCGATATCGCCGCGCTGGAGCCGCGACATGATGTCCATCATGCTCGTCGTCGACAGCGCTCGATCGAGGTTCGGCAGATCGCACATCGTGTGCAGGAAGCCGCTCGCCGGGTCGTCGCGCACGACGCCACTTTCGAAAACCGAGATGGCGTCCGGGGCGTGTGTGCTCACGGCGACCTGAAACGCGATGAGCGGCAGGCGCATCCCGACGAACGCCACGTCACCGTCGTCAATTTCGCGGGCCGCGGCGGCCACCATCAGTTCCCTGTCGGTGTAGGACTCAGCGTCCATACTCCACCTCCGCAGCGACGGTCGGCTCGGAGACGCGCAGGTCACGATCGATCTTCTCCATGTACGCCTCGCGGTCCGGGACGTCGTTGACCCACTCGTTCAGCCAGCTGGCGGTTCCCAGTTCGTCGCTCGTCGCTTCGGCGTAGTCGAGGTAGTACTCGTTGTCTCGGTTGTACCGGCCCGCGAGCGGAGAGGGATGCGCCCCGTAGGGCACTTCGGCGACCGCAGTCACGGATTCTCGCGTGATCGCGATCCGGCTTGGATCGCTCTTGATCACGTCCGGTTCGACGATTTCCTCGGCGACGACGAGGGCGTTCTCAGCGGCGTCGACGGCCTCGAACGTCACGCCGGAGTTCCCCCAGAAGTGTGCGTCGCCGTACGGCGAGGCCCGCTGGACGTGCACGACGGCCCAGTCTGGACGGATTGCGGGGACGAGCGCGACTCGGTCGCCGGAATACGGATCTTCGGCTTCGCGGAAGCGCTCGTTCTCTTCGAAAATATCGCTCCCGAGCAGCGACCGCGTCGGGAGATACGGGACGCCCATCGCACCCGCCTTCAGCGACAGCGCGATGCTGAAGTTCGAGTGATTCTCGACCGAGATGGTCCCGTCCTCGACGGCCCGCCTGAAGTTGTAGCCGGTCCCGGAACTGACGTTGCCGACCCACGCGGCGCGAACGCGGTCGACGAGGTCGGCCGCGATCAACTGGTCGAACAGGAGGTCGCTGATCGGGCCGACGAGCGTCAGTTCGTCCGTCCCCTGACGAACGAGTTCGTGGCCGGCGGCGAACGGAATCGCGTGCTCCAGTGCGAGGCCCATCGCGACGGAACTGCCGGGCTCGATACGATCGACTGCCGCTGGAAGGTCTGTCACCTTCGATTCTGGCATACACCTACGGTCTCGGGCGGCGACCAAAAATGAACGGGTTCGGGCTACGAGAAGACCTTCTCTCTGTACGTCGCCAGCGCGGATCGGGCCTTCGACAGGAGCACTCGCGGGTCGGGATTCGACCGGACGGTCCGGAAGATGCCCGCGAGTCCACGGGGCGCGAAGATGACGATGACGATGTAGACGATACCCAGGTAAATCTCCCAGTTACCGATGGCGGACAGCGAGTCCTCGAGGAAGACGACGAGGAACGCGCCCGCGATTGGTCCCCAGAGGGTGCCCATCCCGCCCAGCAGCGTCATGACGATCAGTTCGCCGCTGGTCGTCCAGTGCAGCATCGCCGTGGTTGCGGTGCTGTTGAACGGGACCCAGAGGCCGCCGGCGAGGCCGGCCATGCCGCCGCTGATGGTGAACGCGACGATCTTGTAGCGGTCGACGTCGTAGCCGATGAACGCGACGCGGTCCTCGTTCTCGCGGATCGCCTGCATCACGCGCCCGAACGGGGAGTTCGCGAGTCGGGTGACGAGCGCGAGCATCCCCCCGAGCATCGCGAGCGAGAGGTAGTAGTACGCCATCAGCGACCCCGTGTCGACGCCGAACAGCGTCAGCGACGTGATGCCGACAAGTCCGTTGTCGCCGTTGGTGACGGCCTCGAGACCGAGCAGCATCGCGGGAATGTCGTTGAACGCGACGGTGTAGAACAGCTGTGCGAACGCCAGCGTGAGCATGGCGAAGTAGATGCCGCGCGCAGAGACGCTCAGCCACCCGATGAGGGCCGCGATCGCCGCACCAACGAGCACCGCCACCGGGAGGACGACGAGGGCGCTCGCTGTCGCGTTCTGTATCAACAGGGCGGCGGCGTAGCCGCCCGCGCCGAACATCGCCGCGTGACCGAACGAGAGCAGGCCGGCGTATCCGAACACGAAGTCGAGACTGAGCGCGAACAGCGCGAAGATGAACATGTGCGTCGCGAGGTCCATCCAGAACGGGTGAACTGCTTGTGCGAACGGAGCGAACAGTATCGCGACGACGCCGGCGACGAACAGTCCGACTCGGACGCGCCCGCTGAGCACGTCGGACTGCTGGCGCGCTGAGAAGTGCCGGCCCACGAGGTCTCTGACGCTCATCTACGCACCCTCCGGATTGCCGAACAGGCCTGCCGGTTTCACCAGGAGCACGGCCGCCATCAGCAGGTACAGGAGCGCGTCGGTGAACTGCGGGGCGAACGTGGGGCCGAACGCGTTGAGCATCCCGACGACGAACGCGCCGACGACGGCCCCGCGATAGCTCCCGAGGCCGCCGATGACGACGATGGCGAACGCCTGGATGATGATGCTCGCGGCCATCCCCGGGTCGACCGCCCTGGACGTACCCAGAAGAACGCCGGCCAGTCCGGCCAGAATCGACCCCAGTACGAAGACGGCGGTGAAGACGCGTTTGACGTCCGTGCCGAGGGCGTCCACCATCTCCGAGTCGTGCGCGCTCGCTCGCATCACGATGCCGAAGTCGCTCCGGCGCATCGCCGCCCACAGCACAGCCGCGACGGCGATGCTCACGCCGAGCAGGAACAGGCGGAACAGCGGGTACGAGAACAGCGCGAGGTCGACCGACCCTTCGAGGAGGGCCGGCGTCGCGATGTTCTGGACCTGTCCGCCCCAGATTTCGGTCACCAGTCCGTGGAGCAGTATCGCGAACCCGAACGTCAGGAGGATGTGATAGAGGGGGTTGCGACCGTACAGCGGTCGGATCGAGAAGTACTCGATGAGGCCGCCCAGCAGACCGACCAGGAGGGGCGCGACCAGCAGCGCGGCCCACCAGTTCCCCGTGACCGTGACGACAGTGAGTCCGAAGTACGCGCCGAGCATGTACAGCGACCCGTGGGCGAAGTTGATGACGTCCATCATCCCGAAGATGAGTGTCAGGCCCACTGTAACGAGCACGAGCGTCATACCCATCTCGACGCCGAGCAGTACCGTCTTCGCGACTCCTTCGATGGCCATGTTACAGGTCGCACCCCCACGTCGGCCCTTCCACCTGCGTCAGCGTCTCGACCACTTCGTTCTGGACGCCTCCGTCCGCCTCGACGACCTGCCTGATGTCCATGTCCATGACCGGGTCGTGCGTCGAGGACTTGAACTTGAAGTAGCCGCGTGGGCTGTCCAGTTCCGCGCCGGCGAGGCTGGAGACCATCGGATCGGTCTCGGTGCCGCCGGCCTCGGTGACCGCCAGCTCCGCCGCGAGCGCGGAGTCGTAGCCCTGGCACGCGTAGACGTTCGGCGTCGTGTCGTACTGGCCCGAATACGCGTCGACGAACGCCTGGTTCCGGTCCGTCTGCTTGGTGGGCGTGTAGTGCAGCAGCGAGTACATGCCGAGCGCCGCCGTCCCCTGTGCCTGGAGCGTGTCGGCCGACAGCAGGAAGCCGCTCCCGGTCTGAGTCATCTTCCCGTTGAGACCGAAGGAACTGAACTGCTTGATGTAGTTCACCGCGTCGCTCCCGGCGAAGAAGGAGAAGACGGCGTCCGCGCCGCTGTTCTCGATCTCTTGGAGGAACGACGAGTAATCGGACGTGCCCAGCGGTGCGCCGATTTCGTCGACGACGGTCCCGCCGACGTTCTCGAATTCCTCTCGGAAGAGGTTCTTCGACTGCTGCCCGAAGGTGTAGTTCGCGTACGAGAGGACGACGTTGTCGGCGATGTTGTCGTTGATGTACGACGCGAGCGGCGCGCTCGTCTGCCACGTGTTGAACGAGGTCCGGAAGTGATACTTCGTGCAGTTGTCTTGAACGAGCTTGTAGTTGCCCGCGTTGGCGTTGAGCCAGATAGCGCTGCCGGAACTGGCGATTTCGGGCTTCATCGCGCCGGCCACGGCGCTCGAAACCGGCCCGACGATGAAATCGACGTTCTCCGACTGCAGGAACTCCTGGGTGATCGAGGCACCTGTCGCCGGGTCGGCACCGGTGTCTTTGCGGACGTACTCGACCGACCGACCGTCGATTTCGCCATCCAACTGCTCGTCGAGTCTGAGTTTGACGCCGTTGACGATGCTCTCTCCCAAGAACGAATACGTCCCCGAGAACGGCAGAACGAACCCGATTTTGACCGAGTCCGAACCGCTGCTTCCGGCACCGCCGCCGAAACAGCCCGCAAGTGAGGCCGCTACCGTCGCCCCGCTCCCCGCGAGGAACTTTCGGCGGCTAAACTGGACGCTACGCTTCTCGTCGGACATGCGCTCCGATGGCATACGGATGCGAACGAATACATTATTGATATAGGTTTCGGTAATTCTACCAAATTGTTGATTCAGAACCGGCCCAACAGGAGTAAGTTTTTATAGTGGTAGCCCACTCTCCAAGGTATGGCAACGCCTCTCTTGGCGTTGGATAGCGTCACGAAGGAGTTCGGCAACATCCGGGCCGTCGACGAGGTCACACTCGACGTCCCAGAGGGCGAAGTAACTGCCGTAATCGGCCCGAACGGGGCCGGCAAGACGACGCTGTTCAATCTGATCACCGGTAGATACGAATTGACAGGCGGGCAGATAGACCTGCGGGACGAACGGATCGATCAGCTCGAACCACAGGACATCGTGCAACAAGGGCTGGCACGGTCGTTCCAGATCACGAATTTCTTTCCCGACCTGACCGCACTGGAGAACGTCCGATTGGCGGCACAGGCACAGCGAACGGGCCTCACGCCGAGCGCGATGCTCCAGCATTACGACGACCAGTCGGAGACGCGAGCGGCAGCGAGATCGGTTCTGGAACGCCTAGACCTTCTGGGCATCGCAGAGGAACCGGCCGGTTCCCTCGCACACGGCCAACAGCGCCATCTCGAAATCGGTATCGCATTGGCCTGTGAACCAGACCTCCTCGTGATGGACGAACCGACCGCGGGGATGAGTCCCGACGAGACCGTCGAGACCAGAGAACTGGTCGAGGACCTCGCCGAGGACATCACGATCGTGATTATCGAACACGACATGGACGTTGTCATGCGCGTCGCCGACCGCCTCGCAGTGATGGAGAACGGGTCGCTCCTCACCGTCGGGCCACCGGCGGACGTACGGCAAGACGAGCGGGTCCAGCAGGCCTACCTCGGAGGTGAGACCGCGTGACGGTTCTCGACGTCGACAGCGTCGATACGTACTACGGGCCGAGCCACGTCTTGCACGACGTGTCGCTCCGCGTCGAGCGAGACGAAATCGTCGCGCTCATCGGCCGTAACGGCGCAGGGAAGACGACGACCCTCCGGAGCATAATGGGTGTGACACCGCCGAAAGACGGCGCGATTCGCCTCCACGGCGACGAGGTACACGGGCTCTCACCGAACGAGATCCGCCGACGCGGTATCTCCTGGACGCCGGAGGACCGGCGGGTGTTTCCGGACCTGACGGTCGCCGAGAACCTCCGAATTGCCAACCGGGTCACGGCCGATACCTCGAACGCCGATCACGGAACGTCGTTCACCGTCGAGGAAATCTACGACAGCTTCGAGCGACTGGACGAGCGCCGCGACCAGCGTGCGGGAACCATGAGCGGCGGCGAACAGCAGATGCTGGCGATTGCCCGGTCGCTCGTCGGTCCGCCGGTCGAGGTGCTGGCCCTCGACGAACCTTCGGAGGGTCTCGCGCCCCAGATCGTCGACGACGTTCGCGAGATGATCGAGGAACTGAACGAACGCGGGATGACCATCCTGCTCGTCGAACAGAACGCACACCTGGCACTGGAACTGGCCGACCGAGCGTACGTCCTCGAAACGGGCCACATCGAACTGACGGCCCCAGCCTCCGAGTTACTGGACGACCAGGACGTCCTCGAAACGTATCTCGGGGTGCGATGACCGTGACAGGCACGCAGTTGGACGGGGAGACGCGCCGATATCACGATGAGGTCTACGTCGACATCGACGCCGACCGCGGCGTGGCCTGGCTCGTGATGGAGTCGGACGAGAACGGCGTGAACTCGTTCACCGCGACCAGCGTGGATGCGCTTACCGACGCCGTAACCGATCTACGAACCGAAATCGACTGTCTCGTGCTCTTCGGCGAGGAGAACTTCTCCGTCGGCGCGGACCTCACCGACGTCCAGGACACGCCACAGGAGCTTCGCCCCCCGAAGATCGACAACACCGCGGCGGCCTCGAACCGGTTCATCCAGGCGCTCCGGTCGCTCGACGCGCCAGTCATCGCCGCCGTCGAGGGCATCGCCGCCGGTGGCGGACTCGGGTTCGCACTCGCCTGCGACATGGTCGCGATGCACGACGAGGCGCAGTTGGACACGGCCTACGCGCGCATCGGTCTCACTCCCGACAACGCCACGCCGTTCTTCCTGACGCGCGCGGTCGGACCGTACCAGGCGCGAGACCTCCTTTTCGACCCACGACCGATATCGGCGACCGAAGCAGATTCCCTGGGAATCGCAGACCGCGTGTTCGACGGTTCGCCCGAGGAATTCCGCGAGCAGATGACCGAACTCGCGGGCCGACTGGCCGCCGGGCCGACGGGCGTCTACGGGAAGATCAAGACGCTGGTCGATAGCGCGTTCCACTCACAGCTGGACGAACACCTCGAACTGGAGCGGGAGATGATCCGAACGGCGAGCGAGTCGGACACGTTCGACGAGGGGCTGAACGCCTTCGTCGAGAAGCGAGATCCCGAGTGGGACTGAAACGCCCGGCCGCTCACACCAGGTCGTTCACCGTTCGTTCGATCTCTGCGACCTGTTCGCACTGGTCGGTGGCGAGTTCAACGCGAGCATGTTCGTCTGATCAGCGATACTCTGGATGATGTCGACGATTTCGTCCATCTCATCGGCCTGCGTCGTGAGGTCCTCCATCGTCGTGGTGACCGTGTCTGCCAGGGCCTGCACGTCTTCCAGCCGACCGATAGCCGTTTCGGCCGCCTCCTCACCGGCGTCTGCGTGCTCTCGCGCTTTCTGTCCGGCTTGATTCACCTGATCAGCTGTCGCGGCGATCTCCTCGACCGTCGCCGATTGCTGGGAGACTTCGCTGGAAATCCATTGTCACGCATAACTCCCCACAGTTATTATTTTACTGTTCCTCCCGAAGTGTCAGTTGTAAGTGCGTTTGGGGAGACCGTCCAGGCTTCAGTCCGTCCCACTTCAAAAACACCCTACATATTCGCCTCAATCCATTACTACGTGCAGACGGTACCTTCACTGTATGAACGAATCGACCGCTACGAGCAATCCGAGCTGTACCGGCTGGGACAACTCCGCGTGCGAAGGGACTGAATACTGTCCGCCGCGGTGTCCACGATTCGTCGACAGCGAGGGGGTCGCTCGTATCGCACGCCCCTTCGAAGAGAGCGATTTCGAGTCGCTCGTCGAGATGTACGACAGCCTCGACAGCTACAGTCGGACGCAGGGAATTCCGCCCGCATCGCGGCCACAGATCGAATCGTGGCTCTCGACGCTCGTGGAGAAGGGCTGGAATCTCGTCGTCGAGGACGGCGACCGGATCATCGGCCACACGGCGGCGGTTCCGGAATCCGCACAGCGCCCCGAACTCGTCGTTTTCCTCCATCAGTCCGTCAGGAATCGCGGTATCGGGACGGAACTGCTCAAACACCTCATCGCGCACGCCGACGATCAAGACCACGACGGGCTGACGCTCAGCGTCTCGTCGGGGAACAATCGAGCGATCACGGTGTACCAGAATATCGGGTTCGATGTCAGCGTGCGGTCGAACCCCGACATCGAGATGGAGTTGTCCATGGACGACCCGATTGCCGAGCAGGTCAAACTCTTTCCAGCACAACGAGAAGGCGACGAGTGACTGGTGGGGTTTCCCAGGAATCCGGGAGAGACGCGGTTTGAACGACGAAGAGCAATTCTGTGACCAAAAACGCAGTGCATCCCCGGAGGGGAGTGCACGCTGAAACAGTCCCCGTAACACCACGACCGCCACGAATAGCCGAGAGGAGCGACCACCTACTACAGAAACTCACCCACCGAGCTCGTGGATTACGGACCGCAGATATGATATAGCGATATATGATATATTCTTTCCTTCGATCCGACTTTTGCTCCGAGTCTGTCGAAAACCAATCGCTGTGGAACTCCGTCGAAAGACAGTCCCGATCAGCAGGCTCCGAGGGTACCCTTCTGGTGGTGTGCCCCGTCGGAGCATCACCTACCGCTCTCTCAGCAGCGAGACTAGTCGCAGAACCGAATTTGCACGTAACCGACCGAACTGGGATCCATCGATCCAGTCTCAGGACAAGACGTCCGACCACTGCTACGTCGGGGGCCGTTCTTCCCTGTTGGCATCCTGCGGAAGAGAGCGTCATCTGGTGCACGGCCATCGTACACGCTGTGTATCAGAACGGCTGCGGCCCGTATGCTCGCGTTGAGTGTGGTCGAATTCTGCCAATGGCACCGAAATTGATCGAATCAGTTCGGCGTCGCAAAACTCGAAGCCGGGCTTCAACCAGAGCTGTCCGCGAACATGGGAGAACGTGGTGGTCGGTTTCTCCACGCGCACCTCAGCAGTTCCTTGCATCGAGACCTCACAGACGGCCGTCGACTCGGTCGAGAGTTACCCAGTATCGCTATTCCAGTCTACGAGACCACCCAGAGGACTCGTGTCGCTGATCGGAATAGTAGACGCATATAGGTGAGCCGTCTCGCTAGACTGTATCGCTCGATTGAGTAGATGATCCCCATACCTATACCGAGTAGCACTCTCGAATACCCACACTGTATAACTGGACCGTGTCGCTAATCGACATGGCCAATTTTGAAAGCTATCTGGAATAGCTATTCCAGCCAACTCCCCCATATAGCTATACTACCTAACTATTCCACTTGGCCACACTGTCCAGCGATTCCAATTGGCTATATCGTCTGGCTATGCCAAGTGGCTACATCGTCTGACTAATCTTTATATCTGATCGCCGTGACTGTTTGATCATGCTGACCTACACCGTGTACAGCGAGGCCGGCGGTGTCGGCAAGACGACGATGGCGGCGAACCTCGCCGTCGCCGACGCCCGCGCGGGAAACGACGTGCTCGCGATCGACATGGACCCACAGGAAGGGAGCCTCTCGTACCTGTTCGACGTCGCCGACCAGCGGACGGACTCTGACGCCGACAGTCTGGTTCGACACCTGGTCGAGCGTCCGCGGGGTCCGTTCGCTGACCTCGTTCAGACGGCGGAAGGCGTCGACGTGGTCCCGGCCCACAACTCGCTCGAAGTTCTCTCGAAGCACCTCCGGCGACGTGAAGAGGAGGCCGCGGACTTCGGCGAAAACTGGAACCCGAACGTCCAGTTGCTTCGCGTGCTGAAAGGGGCCGACGTACCCTCGGAGTACGACACGGTGATCGTCGATCCACCGGCGACAGCCGACGTGAAGCTATACAACGCCTTGCACGCGACCCGAAATCTCGTCATCCCCTTCGAACCGAGCGGAAAGGGACAGCAGTCCGTCGCTGGGCTGGCCGACCTCGTCACCGGCCTCGAAGACACGCTCGACATCAACGTGGGCGTTTTGGCGGCGGTCCCCAACCGGTTCAAGGGAACGAACGACCAGGAGGAGATGCTCGAACGCCTCCGCGCCGAATCGTACGACATCCCCGTCGTGTTCCGCGAGCGCACGTCACTGCTTGAGGGCTGCTGGCGGAAACAGTGCTCGGCGTTCAAGTACGTCGCGGAGCACCGAGACCGCGAACGCGACTACGAACTCGAAACGCTGGACCAGTTCGAGACGCTGGCCGCACACCTCAGAAAGGCCCGCGAGCAGGAGGCAACAGCATGAAATCCGGTTCCGGCGACGACCCGTTCGCGGAGGCCGACGACGATTCCGAGACCACCGATAACGACAATACTGACGACGCGGCGTCCGAGGCGGCTACCTCTCCGCTGCTCGAAACCGAGTCTGACGACGCAGACAGCACCGACACCGGCCAACCCGAAATCCCCTACAAGTTCCGGCGGGAGTCGGTCAAGGAGGGGCGGAAACAGCGCCCCATATTCGTCCGGCCGGAGGTCGAATCCCGCGAATCGGAGTTCATCCGCACGCTCGAAGACGAGGTGGACGAGGACGTGTACAAGACCGACGCGCTGGAGGCCGCGCTCGTGGTCGCTATGGACAATCCAGAGCTCGTCGCCGAGAAACTTCGCGAGTGGGGATACGACTGGGACCGCGCGTAACGGGCCTGCACAGAAGGTCGGTACGGGAACGGAGTAGCCGGGTGCGGCGCCCTTCTCGATAGATTCGGACAGTTAGTTCGGTGACGCCCACGCGATGTTAATGCGAGAAAAAATTACTATCATAATAGTAAACTCATAAAAAGTTCTTTATCGTCCACCGACCACCGGGCAAGTACGATGAGTACGGCTGTACCCGAAACCACCGAAGTGTCCGGTCTCGAAACGGTTCTGATCGGCGTCGGCGGCCGCGACGACGCCAGAGTCGACGCGCTCGTCGACGCCGTCCGCGCAGTTGCGGGACCAAGCGACGCGACCGTCGTGATCGCACACGTGTTCGATACCGATTCGTACAGAGACGCCGTGGAGCGACTGCTCGACACCGACAGTGGAGAGATCGGTCCCGACGAACTGGCCGCGCGGATGTCGGTCACCCGGGAGATCAGTGACAAACTGGAGGACGACTCCATCCAGTGTGAACCCCGTGCGACGACCGGCACGAGTGGCGACGGTATCGTCTCACTCGCCGAAGACGTCGACGCCGACCTCGTGATCGTCGGCGGAAGACAGCGCTCGCCGACAGGGAAAGCGATCTTCGGAAGCACGGCACAGGAAGTGATGCTCAACGCCCCGTGTCCGGTCACGTTTGTCCGGGATAGCGATTGACGGACAATAGAGGGTCTCTTACCCCAATATCGAACACAGAACTATGTCGGAAAATTTTTACACGAATACGAGTAATTTTTGAATAGATGTCAATCGCCACGATACGCAACGTCATGCGCGGTGACGGCGACCGGTTCGTCTACGTCGTCTCGGCGATGGCCGCCCTGAACGGGCTGTTGTTCGGGTTCGACACCGGAATCATCTCGGGCGCGTTCCTGTTCATTCAGGACTCGTTCGTCATGTCTCCTCTCGTCGAGGGGATCATCGTGAGCGGTGCGATGGCAGGCGCGGCCGCCGGCGCGGCGGTCGGCGGCCAACTGGCCGACCGACTCGGTCGACGGCGGCTCATCTTCATCGCCGCCGGCGTCTTCTTCCTCGGGTCGTTTACGATGGCCGTCGCTCCGAACGTCCCCGTGCTAGTCGCGGGACGACTTATCGACGGAGTCGCCATCGGATTCGCGTCGATCGTCGGCCCGCTGTATATCTCCGAGATCGCGCCACCACGGATTCGCGGGGCGCTCACGTCGCTGAATCAGCTCATGGTCACGACGGGCATCCTGCTCTCGTACTTCGTCAACTTCGCGTTCGCGGACGCAGGGGCGTGGCGCTGGATGCTCGGAGCCGGAATGGTTCCGGCGGTCGTCCTCGCCGTCGGCATCCTGAAGATGCCCGAGAGTCCGCGATGGCTCTTCGAACACGGGCGGAAAGACGAGGCACGCGCAGTCCTCGACCAAACCCGACAGTCCGGCGTCGAGACCGAGCTCGACGAGATCGCCGAGACCGTCGAGAAGCAGTCTGATACCGGACTGAGCGACCTGTTCGCGTCGTGGCTCCGGCCTGCACTCGTCGTCGGTCTGGGACTCGCCGTCTTTCAACAGATCACCGGCATCAACGCCGTCATCTACTACGCGCCGACGATCCTCGAATCGACCGGGTTCGGTGGCGTGACGTCGATTCTGGCCACGGTCGGCATCGGCACGATCAACGTCGTGATGACAGTAGTCGCCATCGCGCTGGTCGACCGCGTCGGTCGTCGCCGTCTGCTTATCGTCGGTGTCGGCGGCATGGTCGTGACGCTCGCCATCCTCGGGACGGTGTTCTACCTCCCCGGATTCGGCGACGTGCTCGGCATCGTCGCGACAGCCAGTCTGATGCTGTTCGTGTCCTTCTTCGCCATCGGACTCGGTCCGGTGTTCTGGCTGCTCATCTCGGAGATTTATCCTCTCTCAGTGCGGGGGTCCGCGATGGGCGCGGTCACCGTCGCGAACTGGGGCGCGAACCTCCTCGTGTCGCTGATGTTCCCCGTTCTGACGGCCAATGTCGGGACACACTGGACGTTCTGGCTATTCGGTCTCTGTAGCCTCGTCGGCCTGGCGTTCGTCTATCGACTCGTTCCCGAGACCAAGGGACGCACGCTAGAGGCTATCGAAAACGACCTGCGAGAGAACGTGTCCCTGGCCGACTAACCGGGGTTCACACTCGGACCGTCCGTCAGTAACTACCTCGCCAGGTCACGTAAGCCGGTCGGAAACGACCGATCTCCGGTGCTTTGCTACGCCGTGTCGCTGCCGGAGATGGAATCAATCTCGTCGAGCGCTTCCGTCGCAACGTCACCGAGCTCGCCGGCTTCGATGTGGGAGTAGCGCTCTCGGACCATCTCTTCGGAGTTATCCAGATACCTGGCGGCGACCGTGTACCCGAACGCGCGGACGAGCACCTCGCCCATCCCCCGTCGTCCGCCGTGCGGGGCGAGGTAGTCGTGTTTCGGGTGTTCCACGTCGATTTCGTCGGCGTCCGAGAGTCGCTGGAGGATCGTCCGTGCGCCGTCCGTCGTGAGCGACGGCGGCCGAATGTCCTCCTCGAGAGCCAGCAGGAGGTCGCGAGCGTAGTCGTCACGGCGCTCGTCGATCGAATCCGACTGGAGCCCCCTGTCCGCCAGTTCGTCACGCACGCGCGACGCGAGAGTCCGCTGGCTGAACGTCGGGAAGACCGGCCATCGATCCGTCGGTGGATCCACGAGTTTGCGATAGCTCCGGAGCGGTGAGATCACCGGATCGGGCAGGCTCGCGGCGTCCCACTGCTGTTTCTTCCGATAGACGTCCATGCTGCCGTCTTCGAGCGAGATCTCATCCCATCGGACGCCGCGTCGGCGCGGGTCGTTCGGGTCCCGAAGCAGTTCCCCGACACGGACGGCCGTATAGGCGAGGACGAACACGAGCGCCCGGTCCCGCGCCGCCTTCAGGGCCGCGTAGCGTGCTTGCTGTCTGTCGAGGTCGTCTGTCTCCGGAGGGAGCGTCGTGTACGTCTCGATGGCGGTTCGAGCGCGCTCGTCGGCGTAGCGAGTTATCGCGTGACGCTGTTCGGAGGTCCACGCTTGCTGGTCCCCGGGTTTGCGGCCGTCGTCCTCGGGCAACGGGGCCGTCGCACTCGCCCGCTGGGCGTAGTGTGCGCCAAGATACCCCTCGTTGACGCACCAGCCACACCACGCGGAGATATAGCGATAATAGGTTTGTACAGTGTTCTGCTTGAGTCCCCGGTCTCCAGCGAGGCTGCGTGCGTACTCCCTGAACACCCGTTCGTCGAGGTCTTCGAAGGCGGGTCTTCGGTTACTACCCTCGGGAGTGATCCCGGTCCAGGTGTCGGGACCGCGTTCGCCGCTGGCCCACTCGGCGAACCGTTCGAGTTCGCGAGCCGCATTCCGTCGATAGTTTCCGCCCTCGCCCCCACGACCCTTTCCCTTGTCCTGGAGATACCGCTCGAACGTCTCGACGAGCGGTGTCGAAAGCGTTCGCTCAGTCATCTCCCTGTCCTCCCCTCTTCACGAACCCCGTTCTCGGGGCGCTTCCCCCGGGGGTAGCGACGATCTGTGGCGGATGCAGCATTCGTGCGTACCCGACGGCGTCGGGGTACTTCAAACTGGTCGTGATTATCAGAGTAATCACGTCCACTCTCCATATCGCCGCATATGGCGAAATTCTCCCTCTGAGAGTCGGTACCGACCAAACACGTCTGTATAAATCATATATCGCTATACCAAATATCCAGTTTTTGGAAGTTGAGACTACAACGGGTATAGCGGGGCTATAATGCGTGGTTTCGGCTAGTTCAGTGATCGGGAACTGGCTCAGATTGCTCTCCAAACACCCGATCTTGTTGCCCTACCAACCATATACGCGAATATCGGAGACTCCCGACAGCGTTGCCACTCAGACACCGCGCTATTGCGGGTGGAGAACCTCACTATCCGATTCCGGTTTCTTTCTCCAACAGCGTCAGCGTGTTGTCGGCTGTCACAATTGGCGAGTGTGCATACTCACCAGTCAATTCGTCCTCCGCGAGTGGATCCACCGCACGCCAAATCGAGTACACCAGACACGCGGATGCGAAGTAGAAGAACAGCAACCCGAAATTCTTGGATATCGTCGCAGCCATGATTGAGATTGGGGAGGGCCTGCGTCGCTATTCAGCGACGATCCGGGCGAGACTGAGTGGGCGAAAGCAATCGCAATAGAAAGAGGGGAAACTACTGGCCCACCGGAAAGACTGCAGTTTGCAGTATCGAGAACAAGTTATGCGGTCGAGGTTACCGAATCATCAGCGTCTTTCCATTCGCCGAGTCCGGCGGGATCGAGATGGACGTGGACGTCTGAGACGGATTCGACCTCGCGGACGCGCTGGCGAAGTTCTGATTCGAGATCGTGTGCCTCGACTACGGTTAGATCCTGGTCCACTTCAGCGTGGAATTCGACCTCGACCATGTGCCCGGAGTAGTACGCGACGAAATCGTGAATTCCGTGAACGGCGGAGTGCTCTCGAATCAGTTGTTTGATTTCTTCCTGTGCTGATTCGGGTGGTGCGCTATCGGCGAGATACCGAATATTCTCACGAGAAATGTCTACGCCTTGTCGGATAACGAGCAGGCTCACGATGCCGCCCGCAATCGGGTCGAAAATGGGGTAGCCGGCGGCCATACCCAGAATGCCCACGAGGGCCGCACCCGTGGTATAGAGATCATTGAGACTGTCGGCGGCGAGCGCTCGAAGACTCGGTAACTGGAGTTCTCGATTCTTATATTGCGTATACCGGTAACAGAGATACATATCACCGAGTGCAAACAGGAGTCCGAGTACGAGCCAGATACTGTATTCGGCAGAGACTCCAGTCAGAACCGAGTGACCCGCATCGTACAACAGTTTGAGTCCGAGAAGAACGAGGACCCCACCGACGAAGAGCGCAGAGAGCGGTTCGAACCGATTGTGTCCGTGCGGATGTGAGTCATCGGCATCGTCGAAAGCGGATCGGCCCCAGACCAAGACGACACCGCTTGCGAGGAGGTCAGCGACGGAGTGTGCCGCGTCGGCGGTGAGTGCGAGACTCCCGGTGAGCAGTCCGAGTGTGCCCTCGACACCGATCTTGAGGGCATTTAACAGAACATTGGCCCAAGAGACTTTGAGAAAGGCCACGCGTGGATCTGCCATAGTATGGCGATACCACTACTTCCCCATAAGAGACCTCATTAGCCGCGTATAATCGAGTTTTTGACTCAATCTAAACGTTGTCCGATGCGCTGAGAGTCGTCAGGTAACCGAGCGGGATCTCACCCGACTGTACCGACGTACATCGAGACGAGCGGTCTTGACTACCGCTGGGTGATGCGAACCGCTACGTGGTGTAGCAGTCAACAGAGCATGACCCGCTCTCACGTCTCATCAGACGTGGGCACCCGAGCGAGACGCCTCTCTCAGGCGGTCGTCGACCGACGAGCAGGGGCATCCACAGTTATAACCGTCACCCGCACCTACGACATAGCACACAGAACACAGACAATGCACTGTGTGTTCGTTTCACGGCTGGAATGTGAGACGCTTGAAACGGGTCTACTAACCGATTCCCCCACTCTCTTCGCGCAATCGGCGCGGAACACATCATAGAATTCCACGTTTCGATCAGGAAACCCCAATCATGACCTCAGACGACGACAACGGAGAGTACAGCAACTCGCAGAAAACCGACTCACGAGAGCGCGAGCGCGATCAGGCCATCACCACTAGTGACGGCTTTCAAGAAGCCCTCCGGACGTTGGTGCTCGAAGCGGATGCGAACGGCGTCGACGTGCGTGGTGGCTGGCCTATCGAGCTGACCGATGGTGACCGAGGGTGGGACGTCGAGATTACGAGCGTTTCGAGACAACCGACCGCGCGAATCGAAAATGCAGAATACCCCGCGTCAGCGGTCCTCAACGCAGTGGCGGAACGAAAAGGTGTGGATACGGCGGACCTCCCGCCGCTGTACGACACCATCGGACCAGACATTCTCGAGATTCTCCACGAAGCCGATACCGATTCGGACCAGCAGGTGACGTTCGACTACGTCGGCTACAGGATAACAGTCCGTTCGGACGGGTCGATCGTCATCGACGAATGAGACTCGGCCGCGCGGTCACTGACACACAAGCGCCATCAGCGAATCGGGTCACGGCCATCCGTCGGGGAGTTCGTCCTGGTGTTCGTGCATCAGGCGAAGTAACGGTGCGATTTCGGTGAAATTCGGCCCCCGACGAATCGTGTGCGTATCCTCGTTCCACTCGATGTACCCGGAGTCAGCGAGTTTCGGGAGGTGCGCGTGGTACAGCTCGGTCGTGAGCAGTTCGAGGTCGTCGTCCGCTGTCTCGAGGGCGTCGACGCTGAACTCGCCCTCGTCGCGGGGGTTGTGCTCGCTAACGAGCAGGAGAATACGTCGGCGATACGGATGGCTGAGCGCGTCGAACATCCGATCCAGTGCGCTCCGCTCGGCCCCGCCGTCCGATCTGACCCCCGGAGCGGACAGGATATCACTCTCCCGCAACACGCTGTCCATCCCGCGGCGAATCTGTGCTGAAACCTCGACGTCCGACCGACCGAGTTCGTCCGCGATATCGACCAGCGTCGTCGTTCTCGGAACCGCGAAATACCCCTCCTCGAGGGCGACACGGAGAGCCTCTCGTTCCTCGGGCGTCAGAATTCCGCTGGAGTCGGTCGCGCCCGGAGTGGTGTTTCGGTCCATTAGTTGCGTACCTCGTGAAGTCGGTCGAGAGAGACCCCTGGTTCGCACCGAGCGGCCGCCTCTCTGTCGTCAAAGGTATAGAATCAAGATAGCGGGGAAAGGGTTGGTCCTCAGTATCCAAACCACTACCCGAACCAAGTTTCGAAAGTACGGTTCCTGTCCTAGGATGCGGTGTTCGAGTCCACTGATTCCCCGGCCGATACGTCCTCGAAGAGCACCTCACACAGCCTGCGCTGGGCTGTCCGAAGGTGTTCGGAGAACGTCGGCTGGGAGACTCCCAGCAGTTCCGTGACCTCTTGGCCATTACTGACCCGTGGTACTTCGAAGAACCCGCTCAGATAGGCCGTCTGCAGGACCTCTCGCTGTCGGTCGGTCAGGCGGTCCTCAAGCGCGGCGACGAAGGTCTGGCGCGTCTTCAGCGGTCGCTCGCGCGACTGACGAGCGAGCAGTTCGAAGTTCACGTTCCGCTGGCGGAAGTCGTCGAGGAATTCGCGAACGGCCGCCGTGTGCGGGATGTCGACGACGACTGTCGCAACAGCCGCATCGATGGTGAGCGAGCGCACGACGGCCCCTGCGTCCGTGAGTCGCCTAGCGAGTGTCGGGTCGGATATCCGCGCCCTGTACAGGGACCCATCCGACCGTTCGGTGAGACAGTGCACGTCTTCGAACGCGAGGAGTCCGTCCGCAGCAGCCTCCAGGTCAGCCGGGTCGACCTCACGGGCGATGAAGAAGACGTCTGCATGCCCGCTCGACCGGGGAACGAATCCCTGGTACTCGATCTGGCAGTCGGCCTCTCGGGCGAGGCGGCACAGCGGCGTCTCGCAGTCTTCGAATCTGAGCGTGAGTTCGACGACACTGTCGGTTTGCAGTGTCGCTCGCGTCTCTCTGGCGTTGATGGTGTGAGCGATGGTGGCGCCGAGTTCCGAGAGCACGTCCTGATTACGCTCGTCCGCCTCCAACTGTGGGCTGTCGGCGTAGACGACCAAGACCCCGTAGATGGTGTCGTCGTAGACCAGGGGGATGCAGACCACCGATCGAGCGCCGCGTTCGAGCGTCGCCTCCCGCCAGGGGGCGAAGCCGCTGTCCGTTGCGATGTCCGCGACGACCTGGAGTTCGCCGGTGCGTATCGCACGAGCGATGGGGTCTCGATTGGTCGGCGTGTCCTCGACCGTGATCGACAGCTCCTCCAGGTAGCCGCTGTCGACGCCGGCCCACGCCCGCGGTTCGATCAGACCCGTTCCGGGGTCGTGCTCCCCGATCCAGGCGAACTCGTAGAGTTCGGAGTCGGCCATGTGCTCGCAGACGGCCGTGTCGATCTCCGCGCGCGTGTCGGCGGCCACGAGCGACTGGTCGATCTCGCGCATGAGCGTGTTGAGCCGGTCGAGGCGGGTCAGTTCCTCGTTTCGCAGTGCCAGTTCCTGCTCGCTGTCGGCGCGGTCCCACGCGGTTTCGACGGTCTGGGCGACCATCGTCACGAGGTCGAGCCGCCGATCGTCGAACGTCTCGGCGGCGAGCGTGCCTGCGATGATGACACCGTGTCGCCCCAGTGGGACGAACACCCGACTCTCCAGTTCAGATGGCCATCCATCGTCGTCGTCGATCTCGTGCGCGTGCTCGACGGTGATCTCGTCGTCGATAAACGTCTCCCACACCCGCTCGCGAGACCCCTCCGACAGCCGAGTCAAATCGAGGTCCGTCTCGGGGTTCGCATGCTCGGAGAACGGTTCGATCTCGCCGGTCCGACCGTCGTACTGCCAGAGCGCGGCGTAGTCGACGCCGAGGACGTCGACGGTGAGTTCTGCCACGCGGTCCCGTATCGTCTCCGGGTCGGCGTCGATTAGCTCTCGGCTCACGTCGTTGAGTCGTTCGAGGGACCGGTTGGACGCGCTGAGGCGCTGTTCGGCACGGGCGCGTTCGACGGCCTCCCAGGTACGCTCGGCGACGTGCTCGATGATCGATATTTCGGCGTCCGACCACTGGCGAGGGTCGACCGAATGAACGTAGAACGCGGCGACGAACTCCCCTTGCTTGAGTACTGGTGCGGCGATCGCCGCGCGGGCGCCGATGGCGCCCCAGGTGCGCTCGTAGGTCTCCTCGGACAGCTCCACCTCCGTACGAGAATCCTCGACCGTCGTAGTTTCGCCGTCGTACAACCCGGTGAAGATAGTTCCGAACGCTACCGAATCGAATTTCCCGGTCATCGACGAGACGCCCGTCCGCGTCCAGTCCCGTTCGACTGTCATAGTGTCGCCGTCGGGGTTCAGCTCGGCGTAGCCGGCGCGGTCGAGGTCGAGATGCTCGCTCACCATACGGGAAGCTGTCTGCTTGACTTCGACGGGATCGGCGAGCGGCCGCAGCGCGTCGTCGAGGGCGCGCATGAACTGCTGGCGTTCCTCGCGACGCTTCCGCTCGGTGATGTCCTGGACGACCCCGACGGCCTTCGGCTCCTCCCACGGGCCGTCGAGCGGGACGCCGGCGACGTTGAACCACCGCGTCTCACCGTCCTGTTCGCGCCTGAACTCGATACCAGGCGTCACCCGCTCACCACGCAGGGCCCGTGCACCCGGCCACTCCTCGGGGGGCAGCGGGTCGCCAGCGTCGTCGGTCGCGTGCCACTCCACTTGCTTCTCCGGGTCCCGTGACGGCAGGAGATTGCCATCGAGGTATTCCCTCATCCGGTCGTTCTCTATTTCGTAGACGCCGTCGGCGTTCAGCATCCCCGCACCGAGCGGGAGCTGTTCGAGGATTGCCGAGAGCGTCGCCTCGCTCTCACGGAGTTGCTGTTCGGCCTCCTTGCGCTCGGTGATGTCCTCGATGAGCAACGCGACTTTGTTGCCGTCCTGCTCGCCGTAGGGGAACGCGCGGATGTCGTACCAGCCCTCGATGAGCGGTTCACCGCTCGCCTCGAACCGCTTCGACTCCCCAGTTCGTGCGACCTCCCCGTAGAGATTGAAGAACTGCGGATCGTATCCGTCTTCCAGACCGCGCCGGAGTTCCCCGTCCACGTCCGTCAGGCCGGTTATCTCCTCGAACGCAGGGTTGGTCGCCAGGAAGCGGTAGTCTTCCTGCTCACCCTCCTCGTCGAACAGCACCTCGACGATACAGAAGCCCTCGTTTATCGACTCGAACAGCGTCCGGTAGCGCTCCTCGCGGTGTAGTTCGTCCTCCTTGCGCTCCGTGATGTCGTCGTACAGCACGGCGACCGTGTCCTCCTCACGGCGGAAGATGCGCACTTCGTACCAGCGGTCGTTCGCAGGAACGTAGTTCTCGACGCGCTCGCGCTCGCCCGTCTCCGCGACACGCTCGAACGTCTCGAGGAAGAAGGGGGCCTGCTCCGGGAACACTTCGCTCACCAGTCGCCCCTCAGCCTCGGTGCGACTGACCCCGGTCAACTCCTCGAAGGCGTCGTTCAGTTCGTCGTACCTGATGCCGTCGATTCGGCCGTCGGCATCGCGAACGAGTTCACAGAGGGCGAACCCCTCGTCCATCTCCTCGAACAGCGAATGGTAGTTCTCTTCGCTCTCGCGCAGCGCCTCTATCGCCTTCTCGCGCTCCATCTCGGCCTGCTTGCGCTCGGTGATGTCGAAACTGACGCCGTGGAGCACTGACGGATCGTCTTCCGCTGCCCGCCCGCGCCAGGTGATCCAGCGAGGCGGGTCGGCGTGTTCGAGGTAGAACTCGTCCTGAATCTCCTCGCCCGGTTCGAACGAGTCCTCCATCGCGTCCTCTGCCTGCGCCACGCCGATGTCCGACTCCTTCTCGAGGAATCGTGCGACTGGAACGGGGTCGTCCGTCGGCGGCAGGTCGAACAGCGACAGCATCTGTTCGTCGCCGCGGACCGTCCGCTCGTCGAGGTCCCACTCCCACGTCCCCATGCCCGCGGCGTTGAGCGCCACCTCCAGGTGCTCGTTCGTCTCGTGAAAGTTCCGCTCGGCGAGGACGCGGTCGGTGACGTCGACCGAGACGTTGAGCACGCCACCGACCGAGCCGTCACCGGCAGGAAGCGGGGTGAAGCTCGAATCCCACCAGATGTCTGTCTCCCCGTTGCGCTCCAGCGGGAGATATTCTTCTTCGAGCCGCACCGGTCCATCGCCCGCCATGACCTGCTCGTGAATCGGGCCGAGCATCTCCCACGCCTCCGAAAACACGTCTCGGGCAGGGCGCCCGAGCGCGTCCGGGTGTTTCGGTCCGAGTTGCTCCCGTGCCGGGTCGTTGTACAGTACCACGAGGTCGTCGCCCCAGTAGATGCCGATGGCCTCGCTGGCCCCGAGCATGATGTCGACCGCGACCCGCAGTTCGGAAGGCCACTCCTCCATCGGTCCCAGGGACGTCTCGGCCCACTCGTAGTTGCGGATGCGCTCCGCCATCTCACCGTCCGCGTGGATCGTGGACAGCCCGTCGCCATTCGAGATGCTAGCGGCGGCCGGTTGCGCACTGGCGAGTGGCTGAGTCCGTGTGCGAGCCGGCCGCCACCAGACGCGACTGTTCGCTCCGACCTTCTTCGTCTGCAGGACGCCGTCTTCAGCGAGCGAGTCCAGTCTGTTGTAGATGGTCCGCTTCGTGCAGTCGAACCCCTCGGCGACTTCCGGCGTCGTCACCGGTGTCCCGGGGGGGCCGAGCGTGTCGACCTTCGCCAGCACATCGTCCGGTGTTGGAGCGGCCGTTGTCATACCATCCCTTCGACGAGCACGGACAAAACTGTTCCCACGATGGAACGAAGGCGCGAGTGGCCGCTCGGAACACGCCCCGAGTCGCGTGCGACCGGACGGGACCGGACCTATGTGGTCTATCGGTTCATGGTGAGTAGCATCAAATCAGACGAATACACGGTGTTTCGAGAGTCGACGTACCGAGAAGTGCAACGGTGTCGCCAGCGGTGGCTCTGGGAACCTCTCGGCAGAATTGCGCTTCTCGGACCGATCTCTCGGGCCTGAGCGCGACCCTCGGCTTCGTTGCGGTGTTCCTCTACACTGTCGCATCGACCGATTCGCACCGGAACTGGTCGTCGAAATCGTTCGAAAAGCGGTAACACCGGGTGCGATCGTATACCAACTGTACGGCTGTTATCCCGAAAATCGGCGGGTTACGAACCGGATTCCGTCGAGATATCTCTGAGTCGAAGCGGCAAGCGGCGTCCTGCACCTCACGTGCCCGTTCCGATTGGCCTTCGTTTCACTCGGCAATCCGTTCTCGGTCTTGGGAGGGGCTTCGATCACTCGGGTGATTCGCAGATTATCGTAGGCATTGTGAGTTACTGCCAAGGCGATTGCGTGACGGCAGTGGGATCGGTGTGCGATCGCGCCGACCTTCACGATCGTTGGCTAGGTTATCCGGAGTCAAACCGACGGTTATGCCTACTATAACCCGGGAAACAACCGATTGTTATATCCCGCACGGATCGATAAATAAACCATGGTCTCTGGCCTTTGGGATTGTCGTAGTGGTGAGCTCTCCCCTGGCGCGATATTGATCGCGGTCGTGGCGCTGCTGGTCGTCACCGTGTCGATCAGTATCGGATTCGGCTGGGTCGGTTCGACGGGAAGCGAGACCGTCGACAGTACCGACAGTGAAACCCCGTCCGTTGCGGGTGCCGGAAACGTCTCGACGGCCGCGAACTCGGACGTCGGCGACTCGCAGAACGACGCCGCAGTTTCGAGGGAGACGATCCACGTGGCGGGGAATCGGCAGTACTGTCGGTATCAGGTTCCCGAGGTGCGAGAGCCGGACTTCACAGTCGAGCCCGAAGACGGTGCCTCCGGGATTCAGCGAGCGATCAATTCCGCAGAGCCAGGGGACCTGATTTACCTCGAAGGGGGGACGTACGAGATGCGCTCCACCATATCGATAGACGGTGACGGGTCCGAGGACGACCAGATCACGCTGGCCGGAAAGCCGGGCGAGCGGCCAATACTCGATTTCTCGCAGATGTCCGCGCCGAACACGGACGATCCGGAGTTCGATTTCGGCGCTGCGGTGAGCGTTGACGGAAACTACTGGACCATCCGGAACGTCGAGGTGACGGAGAGCCCGGGGTTCGGAATCCGGGCGCGAGGCGGGGAGAACCACCTGGTGTTCGAGAACGTGGAGTCTCACGACAACGTGCTGACCGGGCTCGCACTGATCGAGAGTTCTCACAACGAGATCAGGCACTCCAGCTTTCACCACAACTACGATCCGATGAACTCCGGAGAGCACGCCGATGGCGTCGGAATCAAGCGGGGACCAGATCCCGAGAGCAAGACGGCTAACGAGAATCTTGTGTACTGCACGGACATGTACCTGAATTCGGACGACGGCTTCGACGGCTACCGGTCGAACGACAACGACATCTTCTACAGCAGAGCCTGGGAGAACGGCAAGGTGAGTGAGACCGAACTGTCCGACTCGGGGAACGGAAACGGGTTCAAGTTCGGCCCGTACAACGGAGGCGGTCATCTCGTGGTCGGGAATCTGGCGTGGGGGAACGTCCGAAAGGAAGAGGGAGAGTACGCGAAGGCCACCGGATTCGACTACAACGGCGCCGAGGTGCCGATCACCCTCTATCACAACACCGCGTGGGGCAACGAGATGGGCTTCAATTTCCAGACCGAGGGCGACACGCTGGTGAACAATCTCGCAGTCGGGAACGACGCCAAGAGCAAGGTTTGGACCAGTTACCCCGAGGAGCACAACGTCTTCACCACGGGCGGCGGGCGAAGCACCTTCCAGTGCACATCGCCGGGGAACCAGACGTTCCTGATGCCGAAGCCCGAATCGAAACCGGTGGACGCCGGAGAGGACGTCGAGTCCGTGACGTGGGATACGACCGGTTCCGCACCGGACATCGGCGCGGTGGAGTTCCGAGAACAGTCGGGACCGTCCGGTGAGAGAGTGGGGACCGGCGAGCGGTGCAGTCGTGGCTCCGAGGCAGCTGCGGAACTCGCGCCCTGAGTGCGCGTACGGCACCGGATTCAGAGGTGTAGATGTGGAGACACAGGGAAACTCATCTATGGATAGATTCGAGGTTTTTACAGAATTCTGAGACAAGTATCTGATCAATACGAGCCAAATATTCGCAATCGAGCGTGGTTACCCGTCGATAGTATTGTACTCGTAATATTGATTGCGAACTTCGATCTCGTTTTTCGTGTATCGGAGAATTTCGAGAATGTTCGCCATGTAACTCGACGTGAATCTGTCTCGGGGACCGGTGATGCCGAGCGAAACCAGGACGTTGTGCTCTTCGTCGAAAATCGGTACCGCGATCCCTCGGACGCCCCGCAGGTGTTCTTCGTCGTCGATCGCGTAGCCTTGCTGACGCACCTGTTCGAGCGCGCGTTCGAGGTCGTCGAAGGTCGTCAGCGTCTCGTCTGTTCCCTGGGGCAGTCCGTGGTCGTCGACGATTGTGCGCCGCCGTTCGGGCGGGAGGTTCGCGAGGATCGCCTTCCCGAGCGAGGTCCAGTGCATTTCGGTGTGGTTTCCGATCGGTATCTCGTCTCCCGCGGCCTTCTCGCCAGTGCTTCTGTAGAGAATCACTCGCTGGCCGTTCTCTTCGATGCCCGCACCGGCGATCTCTCCGGTCTTTCGCGCCAGTTCTTCGACCTTGTTACGGAGCAAACGAGCGACGTCCAGTTGGTGTCGGACGCTCCCTCCGATCTCCAGGAATCGGAAGGAACGGCGGTACAGCTTGTCCTCTTTCACGACGTACTCGTTCTCCACGAGCGTATTCAGATGTAAGAACACCGTACTGGTGGGAATGTCGAGGTGTGCGGCCAGCTCTGAGAGTCCAACGGGTTCGAGTTTTCCCATCGCCGAGAGAATCTCCAGCGTCGTCTCGACAGCGTTGATCGTTTTCGGCTGTTGGTCGGGCATACTCTGCGTTGTTCCCCGCTGGATGAAAGTGTTTCCCCTACTGAGGAGAGATTTTCCAGTGATAGTAAAAACAGTGCTAAATAGACGGTCGCCCCCAGATATAACAACCGTACACAAGTTATTTCCAGAGGCGAACACCGGGCCTACCCCCGTCAACGATACCCATGTGTGAAGTTAACAAATTACTGAATTCGCCAAATCGAGGGGCACAGCCTCCTACGGCGGCATTTCCCAGATCAGGTGTGTCTGGACGTGGTACGTGAACTGTTTTCATCAGGGCTGGAAGCCGCGTCATTGATACTGAATTATCCACTATCTCCCGTAGAGGGCTCTTGTATCCCTGTATCCCCACCGTGACGCTCGGTCTGTATAGTGCTTTCCGTCGACCGAGTTCCGAAGGGAGCGAAGCCCTCAGTTCCTCCCGGGTCGACGTTGCGCAGGAGAGTGACTCGCACGCCGTCTTTTGACGTGATTGGCACGATGACGGACGCATCTACTACCAACATTTATTACCCATGCTGCAGATGATTCTCCTATCCGTATGAGTGAGGTTACACTATCGAATGTTAGCAAGGTGTACGACGACGACGTCCTCGCAGTGAAAGAGTTGTCCCTCGCGGTCTCGGACGGGGAGTTCGTCGTCGTCGTCGGCCCGTCGGGGTGTGGGAAGTCGACCACGCTTCGGATGATCGCCGGGCTGGAAACGGTGACCGCCGGCGAGATCGCCATCGGTGACGAAGTCGTCAACGACGTCAGGCCCCAGGACAGGAACATCGCGATGGTGTTCCAGAGCTACGCGCTCTATCCCCACATGACCGTCCGGGAGAACATGTCGTTCGGCCTGCGCCTCTCGGGAGAGTACGACGAGCAGATCGACGAGCGCGTCGAGGAGGCCGCGGAACTCCTCGAGATTTCGGACCTGATGGACGACTTCCCAAAACAGCTCTCCGGCGGCCAACAGCAACGCGTCGCGCTCGGACGCGCGATCGTTCGAGATCCCGAGGTGTTCCTGATGGACGAACCGCTCTCGAACCTCGACGCGAAACTGCGAACGCAGATGCGGACCGAGATCCAGCGAATCCAGGAGGAACTCGACGTCACGACGATATACGTCACGCACGATCAGACCGAGGCGATGACGATGGCCGACCGCATCGTCATCCTCAACGACGGCGAACTGCAGCAGGTCGATCCGCCCGAGCGATGCTACGACGAACCGAACAACAAGTTCGTCGCGGGCTTCATCGGGTCTCCCTCGATGAATTTCTTCGACGTGACCGCGACCGCTACCGACGGTGGCACCCGGTTCGAATCGGCGGACGTGGCATTCGAACTCAGTATCGACATCCCGGACGGGGACTACACGCTCGGCGTTCGACCGGAGGACTTCGTGGCCGGGCGAGCGGGTGAGTACATCGACACCGTCGTCGACGTCGTCGAGCCGATGGGGTCCGACAACTTCCTCTATCTCGAGACCACGGGCAGTTCGATGGAGGTCGTCGCGCGGGTCGATAGCGAGTATCGCCCCCACCGAGGCGACGAAATCTCGCTGGGGTTCGATACCGACGATATGCACCTGTTCGATGCCGACGGCGAACGCGTGTCAGTGACCGAGTTGCAGACCACGGAGTCGATGTAAGATGTTGTACGAAACGATCGGCCGAAAGGACAGCGAATGGGCGGGAAAGACGGCGAGCGACGTCCGTGCGGTCGGCGAACAGACGGGGTCGATACTGATCGTTCCGGTCGGGAGCGTCGAGCAACACGGCGACCACTTACCGGTCGTCACTGATACGCTCCTCGTCGAGGCGATGGTCGACGCCGCCGTCGACCGCCTCGACGGGACTCCCGTCCTCGTCACGCCGCCGGTCTGGAGCGGCTTCTCGCCGCATCACCTCACGTTCGGCGGGACCCTCTCGCTCGAGTTCGCCCACCTCCGTTCGACGCTCGAAGACATCGCTCACACCGGTATCGAGAACGGCTTCGACGCCGTGCTGTTCGTCAACGGCCACGGCGGGAACGGGCCGCTCATCGACGCCGTCGTCAGTACCGTCGGCGTCGAGACCGACGCGGAGGTCCTGGGAACGACGTACTTCGAACTCGCGGCCGACGCGTCCGAGGAGATCAGACAGAGCGAAACCGGCGGGATGGCACACGGCGGCGAGTTCGAAACGTCGCTCATGCTCGCTGTCCGTCCGGACCTGGTGGGCGATCCGACGGCTCGAGACGGCGAGCCGATGGACGAACACTACCGGTGGGCCGGCCAGGACCTGCTCGACGGGGGACCGGTTTCGGTGTACCGGTCGTTCGACGCGTACTCCGAGTCGGGCGCGATCGGGGCACCCAAACAGGCCAGCGCCGAAACGGGGGAGCGACTCCGGTCGGCGATCGGCGACGAACTCGCGGCGCTGCTGGTCGCGATTCACGAACACAACGCGTGAAACGTACCGGAATATGACACGAACAATAACCATTATATACATGGGGCTTGGTGACAATAACGATGCAGTCCAGTAACAATCCCGAGTCTAGCGAGGACAGTCTCGACCGTCGGCAGTTGCTTCAGGCGCTCGGTGCGGGCGGTGCCATCGCTATCGCCGGGTGTAGCGGCGGCGACGGCGGAGACGGCGGCAGTGGCGATGGGAGCAGTGGCGACGGTGGAAGCGGCACCGACGGCGACGGCAGCGACGGCGGCGACGGCGGCTCTCAGAGCATCCAGTTCCTCACGATGGGCGTCGGGGACAACATCCAGCAGTTCTTCGAGGAGAACAACGCGGCCTTCGAAGAGGAGTACGGCGTCGACGTGGAGTTCACCAGCGTCACGTGGGACAACGCCCGCCAGACGGTGAACAACCGCGTCGACGGCGGACAAGCGCCGGACGTGAGCCGCTGGCCGGCCCGCTGGATCCCCCAGCTCGTCGGCAAGGACGCGCTCGAACCGCTCGACGACATGATGGACGGCGAGTTCGGCCAGAAGTTCTCCGAGGGCGTCGCAGCGGGGACGATGTACAACGGCTCTCACTACGGCGTCCCGTGGGCCGCCTCGAACAAGTGTCTCTACTACAACAAGGACGTGTTCGAGACGGCCGGGCTGGACCCTGAGAATCCGTCGCTCGACACCTGGGACGACATGCTGTCGGCGGCCCAGCAGATCAGAGACAGCGACGCGAGCGTTCCCGCGCTCGGTCTCGCGGGGGCGGACGCCATCGAGACGGGCTCGCAGTACTACCACTACCACTGGTCGTACGGCGCTGACCTGGTGAACGACGAGGGGCTGCCGGTCGTCAACGGCGACGGAGCCGTCGACGCCCTCTCGTTCTACACCGACCTGCACCTCGAACACGGCGTGACCCAGTCCTCGCCGCTGTCCTCGACCCGACAGGACATCCGACAGCTGTTCGAGAACGGCGACCTCGGCATGGTCATCGGCCACGTCTACACCGGGCTCAACATCGAGTCGGCCAAAGAGAGCGGCGACGTGGACTTCGACTACGGCATCGTCCAGGTCCCCGCAGGTCCCGAGGGGCGCTACAGCCTCTTCACCATCGACGCGATCACGATCCTGAGCCAGAGCGAACACAAGGACCTCGCGCGCGACCTGATCCGGTTCTACTTCGACGAGGAGCGCCGGTTCCAGTACTCGAAGCAGAAGGGGTTCCTGCCGGTCGTCGAGGCCGTCGGCGAGCGGTCGTACTTCTCCGACTCGAAGAACTGGGCCCCGTTCGTCGAGGCGAGTCAGTACGCCCGCGCGCGCCCGAAGCTCAGCAACTTCAGCCAGTTCAACGACCGCATGGTCCAGGCGATTCAGGAGGCGCTCGCGGACCAGAAGACGCCACAGAAGGCGCTCAACGACGCCCAGAGCGACCTCGAAGATGCGATGGAGTGAGCCACACCGATGAGTCTCGCCGAGGAGTACACCGACACCGGGGACGACTCGCGCTTCGAGCGGGGGCTGACCTACCTCCGGCGCAACAGCCGGGCGTATCTCCTGATCGCGCCGACGGCCCTGTTCCTGCTCGCGGTCGTCGGCTACCCGATACTGGAGACGTTCCGCCTCTCGCTGTACCAGTCACCTGCGGACTCGAACATCGAGACGTTCGTCGGGCTCCAGCACTACGCGGAGATCCTCGACAGCGACATCTTCTATCAGTTGCTCTGGCAGACGGGGCGCTGGGTCGTCGTCGGCGTCGCCGGCAAGACCATCATGGGGCTGCTCATCGCCGTCCACCTCAAGGGCGACATCCGCGGGCGGAAATTCTTCCGCACGGCGTTTCTCATCCCGTGGGGCATCCCCTACGCCATCTCGGCGGTCGTGTTCCGCTGGATCGAGCACCCGCAGTTCGGCTACCTCAACGCCATCCTGCTCAAACTCGGGCTCATCGAGCAGGGCATCGGCATCCTCGGCAACCCCGACATCGCGTGGCTCGGCGTCGTCGTCGCGGACATCTGGATCGGAACGCCGTTCATGGCGATCATCTTCCTCGCCGGCCTCCAGTCGATTCCACAGGAGCTCTACGAGGCGGCCGCCATCGACGGCGCGGAGCGGTGGCACCAGTTCCGCTACATCACGCTCCCGCAACTCAAGAGCGTCATCCTCATCGCGACGCTGTTGTCGACCATCTGGACGTTCGTCAGCTTCGACACCATCTGGACGATGACCGGCGGCGGCCCGATCAGCACGACGGCGACGCTGGTCATCCACATCTATCAGGTGGGCCTCCAGAACGGGAACCTCGGGCGCGGCGCGGCCTACAGCGTCATCGGGTTCCTGTTCCTGTTCGTGTTCGCCGTCATCTACCTCCGGGTGTACACCCGGGGAGGTGACGAGCTATGACGATGGCCGGTCACGACCGAAGCGGGCTCCGCAAGGTCCGTCTCTACGGCGTGTTGCTGGCCCTGCTCGGGCTCATGATGCTCCCGTTCTACACCATGTTCTCGAGCACGCTCAAGCCCGAGAACGAAATCTTCTCCGCGCCCGCGACGCTGGTGCCGTCCGACCCCACCGTCCAGGCGTATCTCGACGTGTGGACGCAGACCGACGTGTTGCTCTGGATCGGCAACAGCTTCGTCATCTCGCTCGGAACCGTCGCGCTCACGCTCGCGCTGGCGATTCCGGCGGCGTACTCCTGTGCGCGAAACGACTTCGTGGGCAAGCGGACGTTCCTGCTCTCGGTGCTCGTCGTCCAGATGTTCGCGCCGGTGGTGTTGATCGTCGGCCTCTTCGACGTGATCACGCAGTTCGGGCTGTTCAACACCTATCTCGCCGTCATCATCCCGGCGGCGGCGTTCACCCTGCCGTTCAACGTCTGGATGCTGTACGGCTACTTCAAGACGATCCCGGTCGCACTGGAGGAGTCGGCCCGCATCGACGGGGCCAGTCAGTTCCAGATCCTGACGAAGATCGTGCTGCCGCTGACCAAGCCGGCGCTGGTCGCGAGCATCACGTACACGTTCCTCTACGCGTGGAACCGGCTCCTGTTCGTGCTGACCTTCCTCACCGACAGCGGGAAGTACAACATCCCGCGGGGCGTCTTCTCGATGGTCGGCGCGCTCCAGACCGACTGGCGGATGATGCTGACGGTGTCGGTCATCGGCATCATCCCCCTGCTGATCCTCTTTGCCTTCCTCGAGGAGTACATCGTCGCCGGGATGACGGCGGGCGCGGTCAAGGAGTAACCGCCTCTACTTTTATTAGCGTGCCAGCGGACGGTGACGTATGGAATTCGCCACGTGGGCCTACCCGTGGGACGTGCTCGACGAGGGGCCCGAACGCGTCGAAGCGCGACTCCGGGAGCTCGGCGTCGACGAACTGAATCTCGCGACGAACTACCACACCGTCCAGGCGTTCACGCCGCACAATCCCGAGCGGCGGACGCTGTTCGCCCGCGCGAGTTCGTACTTCCAGCCGGGTACGGAGTACGGTCGCCTCGAACCGATTCCGTACGAGGGGATGGACGGCGACTGGGTCGACCAGATCGGAGCCGAACTGACGGACCTCGCTCTCACCTCATGGACCGTCGGCTGTCACAACTCCCGGCTGGGGATGCAAAACCCCGAGCACACGCTGGAGACGGCCCACGGCGACGACCTGGTATTCGGCCTCTGTCCGTCCCGGCCCGCGGTCCAGCGGTATCTCACCGCGCTCGTCTCGGACGTCGCGTCACGGCCGGGAATCGAGCGCGTCGAACTGGAGACGTTCGACTACTTCTACGGGACGGGCTGGGGGTGGCACCACCAGAAGATACACGCGCGTCTGGGGGCACTCGGGGAGTTCCTCCTCGGCCTGTGTTTCTGCGACCACTGTCGATCGAACGCGACGGACGCGGGAGTCGCCGTGGATAGCGTCCGAGACGAGGTGGCCGACACAATCGACGCCATCGTGGCCGGAACGATCCCGCACGATGGGTCGCCCGAGGCGTGGCTCCGCGAGCACGAGGAAGTCGCCGCGTACGTCGACGTCCGCGAGGAGACGCTGGCGTCGGTGTTCGCCGACCTGCGAGGAGCCGCGGGTACGACGCCGCTGGGGTACTACGTCGGAGCCCCGGAACCGGGCCGCGAGTGGATGCTCGGTGCCGACCTCGACCGACTGGCCGACCACGTCGATTACTACTGCCTGCCGGCGTACGAGTCGACGAGCGAGGACGTGATGGAAGCGTATCGGGCCGTCGACGAGGTCACGTCCGACGTGCCGCTTCACGTCGGGCTCCTGCCCGGGCATCCGGCGATCCACGAACAGTCGACGGTCGTCGACGTCCTCACCGACCTCCAGGCGGCCGGCGTTCCGCGGGTGTCGTTTTACAACTACGGGCTGTTGCCGTCTCGGTCGCTCGACTGGGTCGGCACCGCCATCGACGCGGTCGACGGGTAGCCGCAAACGGTACTTTCTTATCGCTTCCCAGACCACGTGTGTCTATGGAGATAACTGACGTGACAGCCGTTACTGTAGACGTTCCGCTGGCCGACCTCGACGACCACCTCGGCATCGGCCCCTACGTGACGAACCACGGTCGACTGGACTCGATGGAACGGGTGCTGGTCCGCGTGGACACCGACGACGGAATCAGCGGGTGGGGAGAGATGCGCGTGTTCCTCTCGCCGGAGGCGACCGAGTCGATCATCGAGGACGGCGTCGGCCCGATGATTCGGGGCCAGTCGCCGTTCGAAATCGAGCGGCTTCGACGACAGGTGTTCGTCGAGTACACCAACGTCGACATGTTCTTCGCTGCGGTCGAGACGGCCTGCTGGGACATCGTGGGCAAGGCGCTGGACCGGCCGGTGTACGAACTCCTGGGCGGGTGGACGGCGCCGACCCAGGGGACCCAGCAGCACCGCCAGAACATCGAGGGCGACGACGCGTCTCCCTCGCCCGTCCCCGTCGCCTTCTGTCTCGGCATCCTCTCGCCCGAGGAGTCACGGGCGAAGGCTCGCGAAGCCCTCGACGCCGGGTTCTCGGTGCTCAAGACGAAGGCCGGGCGGGACTGGCGACAGGACGTCGAACGTATCGAGGCGATGCACGACGAGACCGACGGGCAACTGGAGTTCCGCCTCGACCCGAACCAGGGCTGGACGCTCGAACAGGCGGTCCGCGTCGGCGCGATGCTCGAAGATTCCGGAATCTACCTGCAGTACATGGAGCAACCGATTCGCGTCGACTCGCACCGCTCGCTGGCGCGCCTCCGCCAGCGCCTCAGGCAACCCATCGCACCGAACGAGGACACGTACATCTCGCACAACATCCAGTCGCTCATCGAGGCCGGCGCGATGGACGTCGGCGTCATCGACCTGACGCCGGCCGGCGGCATCAGCGGAATCCGTCAGCAGGCCGCGGTCCTCGAAGACGCGGGCGTGCCGTTCACCCATCACTGCGCCTTCGACCTCGGAATTCGGACGGCCGCGATCCTCCACGGCGTCACCGGGATTCCCGGGTTCTCGCTGCCGCCAGACTCGACGTACTACGGCTGGGACGGCGAGATTATCGAGCGCCCGTTCGAGGTCAGCGACGGGTGTCTCCCGGCCCCGGAGGGGCCAGGGCTCGGCATCTCGGTCGACATGGACGCGGTCGCGGAGTACCGATGCTGATGTCGGGGGAAGAACAAGCTTCAATAGGCACGCCACCGACCGTTGATTCGCTATGGTAGAGCTATCGCTACAGGAGCGTCCGGCGATCGTCACGGGCGCCTCGCGCGGGATCGGTCGCGAAATCGCGGCCCGGTTCGCCGAGGCCGGCGGCGACGTGGCCATCTGCTCGCGGTCGTACGACGACGTCGCATCGGTGGCCGAGGAACTCACGGCGGCCCACGAGGGCCGCGTCGTCCCCGTCGAGTGCGACGTGACGGACCGGGACGCAGTCCGAAATCTCGTCGACACGGCAATCGACGAGTTCGGCGACCTGCGGGTACTCGTGAACAACGCGGGTGCCTCGGTCGAATCGGCGAACGTCTTGCACCGCTGCGACGAGGAGACGTTCGAGTCGATGGTCGACCTGAACCTCAAGAGCCAGTTCCTCCTGAGCAAGGAGGTCCTCCCGGCCATGGTCGCCGCCGGCGGCGGCTCGATGGTCCACGTCGGCTCCGTCAACGGCCTGTTCGGAATCGGCCTGTCGGGGTACTCGGAGGCCAAGAGCGGGCTCCTGGCGCTCTCGCGCAACATCGCCACGCACTACGGGCAACACGGGGTCCGCTCGAACGTCCTGTCGGCGGCGACGATCGAGACTGAGAACCGACGCGAGGAGATGGAGAACACCGACCAGCGGACCGGCGAGACCGGCGTCCGGGAGCGGTGGCTCGACCAGTACCCGCTCGGGCGGTTCGGAACGCCGGGAGAGGTCGCCGACACGACGCTGTTTCTGGCCTCCGAGCGGTCGAGTTTCATCACGGGCGAGAACCTCGTTCTCGACGGCGGCCTGACGAACAGCCTCCCGACCTCGTTCATCAACGAGATATACGACGCGGACGAACGACCGACCACCGATAACTGACTACCAATGGACGAACTCACGACAGACGACGCACCCGACAGCATCGGACCGTACTCGCAAGGCATCGCCTCCGGAGACCGAATCTACGTCTCCGGGCAGGGACCAGTCGACCCGGAGACCGGCGACGTGATCGACGGCTCCCCGGCCGAACAGACCAGACGAACGCTGGAGAACGTCGACGCGATACTGCAGGCCGGCGGCGCGTCGCTCGACGACGTGGTGAAGGCGACGGTGTTCGTCAAGGACATGCGGTACTACGACGAGGTGAACGAGGTCTACGGGGAGCTCATGTCCGCGCCGTATCCGGCCCGGAGCGCCGTCGAAGTCGTCAAGCTCCCGGTCGACATCGACGTGGAGATAGAGGTCGTCGCAGAGCGATGAGATGACGCGCCTCGTCGTCTTCGACCTCGACGGCACGCTCACCCGCCAGCGCGGCGGCTTCGAGCTGTTGCACACCCTGTACGGGACGACACCCGTCGGAGAGGAGTTACAGGACCGATTCGACGCCGGCGCGCTGGCGTTCGACGAGTGGTGCCGCGAGACCGTCGACCACTGGCGGAGCGCCGGAATCACCGCCGACGACGTCGAGCGGGCCGCGGACGCAGTGACACCGAAAGCCGGTGCGCCGGAGGTGCTCGCGGCCCTCCAACGTGAGGCGGTTCCCTTCGGCATTCTGAGCGCGGGCGTCGCGAACCTCGCGGCGCGGTTCGAGCGCTTCGACCCCGCGTTCATCCGCGGCAATCGGATTCGGTTCGAGGACGGGTCCCTCGCGGGCATCGACGTCGGCGTGGGACCGACCCAGAAAGGCGAGATACTGCGGGAGATTCGCCGGGACCGCCCGGCCGTCGAAATCACGTACGTCGGCGACTCTCACACGGATACCGAAGCGTTCGTCGAGGCTGATTCGGCGGTCCTGTTCGACCCCGACGACCGCGTCCCGTCGGAAGCGGTCGCCGCCGCGGATTCGGTCGTCGAGTCCAGTGACATCCGCGATGTCGATGAACTGCGCCTGTAGCGTCGCACGTTCCCACCAGTCGCTATTTGAGTCGCTATTGCAGATTTTTATATTTGTAACTCTCAGAATTCACTCTATATTTTCCTACCCGTAGTCAAATTTACTTTTGAGTTTATAAATGTCTTATTTCGACTGTATTCCAACCCCTTCTGCAATCAATCTGTGTGATTCGAGCGCGTCCTCGTGGTCGGCGACGACGTGCTGAATCATCACCTCGTCCACGCCGACCCGGTCCGCGAGCTGCTGGAGCAGGCCGGCGAGCGTCTCGGGGCTGCCGGAGATCGCGCGCGGCCACTCGTCGTCGTCCAGCGTGGCCGGCGTCGGCTCCGGAACGCCCCCGAGTTCGTCGACCGCCTCCGACATCGACGGCGTCGTCCCGACGACGCCCTGTTCCATCCGTTTGTACGAGGCCTCTGCGACGGCCCGGAGACGGGCCGCTCCCTCGTCGGTCGCTGCACAGACGGCGTTGACGGCCACCATTCCCTTCGGCTCGTCGACCCCGCCGGCGAGCTCTGAGGGGCGAAAGTTCTCTCGGTACTCCTCGAAGGCGTGGGTGGCGAACTGGGGCCGGATGAAGGCCGCGAAGCAGAACGGGAGGCCGAGTTCGGCGGCGATGGCCGCGCTCGACGTGCTCGACCCGAGCACCCAGGGGGCGGGCGGGGCCCCGTCCGAGCGCGGTATCTCGATGTCGCCGTAGGGGTGGTCGTCGGGGAAGTCGTCGTAGAGGTGCGAGACGACGGCCTCGATTTTCTCGGCGTGGTCTTCGTCGGGGTTCCGGACGCGGCGGTCCGTTCCGAGGGCCCGGTCGACCGCCGGCGAACCGTTCGCTCGTCCCAGTCCGGCGTCGATACGACCCGGCGCGAGACCGTCGAGCGCACCGAACTGCTCGGCGACCTTGAACGGGCTGTAGTGGTTGAGCAACACCGCGCCCGACCCGAGACGGATGGTGTCCGTCTCGGCGGCCAGGTGACCCAGCAACACCTCGGGAGTCGTTCCCGCGAGCGTGTCGGCCATGCCGTGGTGTTCGGCCACCCAGAAGCGCGAATACCCGAGGCGTTCGGCCTGTTTCGCGGCCTCGACGGTGTTCGCGTACGCCTCTGTCGCGGTCCCGTTCTCGGGCACGGGCGAGAGATCGACGGCGGAGAGCTTCATGTCCCCGTTCGGCGGGTGGGATGGATAACCGTTCGGACGCCAGCAGGACGGGCCGCTGGTCGAGCGCTATCGTCCCGGTCGACGATGCCCCAGGCCCGCGGTCACCACTCCGTGTACGTGATGTACTCCTCGCCCTCGTAGGCCAGCAGCCACGTCCCGTAGAAATCGGCCGCTCGAATCGCTTCGTGCGCGCGGATGCGGTCGACCACGGACCGGAAGTCGTCGTCGTCCTCGTAGTACCCGCTCTCGATGGCTTCCTCGACGACCGTCCGCTCGGCGTCCGAGAGCCCTGTGAGTTCGAACAGGTACTCGGTCCGGACCTGCTCGGCGAACGACTCGACGTCTGGGGCGATTTCGGTCACTTCGTATCGGTACTCGGCCTCCGACGCCGTCCGAGAGTTGACCGCCACGCGGTACCGGTTCCCGTCGTGGACGATGACGTCGTACCGGCGCTCTGGGACGAACACCGAGCCGTTGCCCACCTCCTCGGCGGTGCCGTACCCGATACCCAGGTCGTAGCCGTCCTGGCCGGTCGGATGGTCCTCCGAGACCACCGGGTCGAGCCGCCGGCGGTCGACCGCGGGGAGGTCTTCGTACCTGATTTCGCCCACGTCCGGCGTGGTATCCTCCGGGTCGAAGTCGATGAGCACCTCGTAGACCGTCACCTCGCTGCTCGCGACTCGCGTCTCCGAAACGTCGTAGAAGGTGTCGTTGACCCGGACGGCGCTGGTCCGGTCGAACAGTTCGTACCGCCCTCGCCGCGTCGCCGTCCCGTTGTCGCGGGCCGACGCGACGACCGCGTACTCTTCGGAGTCCGGTTCGGCGGTCGTCGCGACCTCGTCGGCGATATCCGCGGACGTGGCGGTTCGCATGTCGAGCACGACGGGGGGATGACCACAGCCGGCGAGCGCGGTCGAGAGGAGGGCCGTTCCGGTCGCGAGGAACTGGCGGCGTCGCATATCCGTGTCAACAGGCAACTGGGGCGAAAGCTTTCTGGTCGTCGCCGTCTCCACTCCAGCCGACCGCGGCTCGAAGTCGGGTCAGGGGAGATACGTCGCGAGGAAGTTCACGATCCGGTCCAGCCACGGATTGATTTCGTCGTCCTCGGCTTCGCCGTCCGACGAACTGTCGGTCATGTCATCTCGTACGATATGTTCGGTGATGAATGTTCTGCCGCGGACGGACCCGGGCACGCTCGACGGCCGTCGTGAGCGAGTCCCCTACGGTTCGAGCACCGCTCGGAAGCGGGCGTCGTTGTTCAGCATCCGCTGGTAGGCCGTCTCCACCTCGTCCAGTCCGTACGTCTCGATTTCCGGCGTGATGTCCCGAAGCGAACTGAACGAGAGCGTCTCTTCGGAGTCGAGCGCGTGGCCCGACGCCCACCCCTCGACGCCGCCGCGGGTGCCCACGAGCTGCGCCGCGGATACTTCGATGGGGTCGCCCGGAACGCCGACCACGACGACGGAACCGTCGGCTCCGATTCCGTCGACGATCGAGCCGATGGCGTCGCTCGACGGGGCGGTGGCGAGGACGACGTCGGCCCCGCCGAGGTCCCGGAGCCGCTCGGCCGGGTCGGTCTCGGACGCGTCGACGAAGTGATCCGCGCCCAGTTCTCTCGCGAGCGCTTCCTTTTCCGCCGTTCGAGAGATGGCGACGGTCTCGAACCCGGCGGCGTGCGCGTACTGCACGCCGAGGTGGCCAAGACCGCCGACGCCCTGGACGGCCACGAGGTCGCCCGCCCGCGCGTCGCTGTTTCGCAGCGCGTTGTAGGTCGTCACGCCGGCACAGAGCAGCGGGGCGGCCGCCGCCGCGTCCAGTGAGTCCGGCATCGCGGCTAGCGCCTCCGCGGGGGCCGTCATGTACTCGGCGTAGCCGCCGTCGAAGGTCAGCCCCGTGATCTCGTCGTTCTCGCACTGGCGGAAGTCGCCTCGCCGACACGAATCGCAGGTGAAGCAGTGACCGCCGTGCCATCCGACGCCGACGCGGTCGCCGACCGACCACTCCGTGATCGCCTCGCCGACGGCGTCGACGTGACCGGCGACCTCGTGCCCCGGTACCCGCGGGTACGAGACCGCAGGGTTCGTCCCCTCTTTCACCTGTTCGTCGCTGTGACAGATGCCACAGGCGTCGACGGCGACCCGGACGGCGTTCGGCCCCGGTTCGGGAACGTCGCGTTCGACCAGTTCGAAGTCCGCGCCCGGTTCGGAAACGACCGCCGCTCGCATGGTCTCGGACATGCATTGACTACCGCTGCGGCGGTGATAAACAGCCGGGAGTCGGCACTCAGACGGGATTCCGTCGATCGACCGAGAGGCCACGGACTCAACGTGTGCCGGTCCGCCGCACGCATCACTGCCTTTTTCAAGCGAAAGCGCCGAGGCACGCCGATGACACCACAGGACCGTTCGAGTGGGAGCGCTCCGCTGGCCGACGGGATGCCGATGCTCGGCCTCGGAACGTGGCAGAACGACGACCCGGAGACGTGCGTACGGAGCATCGAGACGGCTCTGGAGATGGGCTATCGGCACGTCGACACCGCACAGGCCTACGGCAACGAGGACGCGGTCGGCGACGGCATCGCCGCGGCCGACGTGCCGCGGGAGGACGTGTTCCTGGCGACGAAGGTCTGGAAGTCGAACCTCGCGCGCGAGGACGTCATCGAGACCACGGAGGAGAGCCTCGACAAGCTCGGCGTCGACGCCGTGGACGTGCTGTACGTCCACTGGCCCGCGGGCGCGTACGACCCCGAGGAGACGCTCGCCGCGTTCGACGACCTCTACGATCGGGGAAAGATCCGGAACGTCGGCGTCTCGAACTTCGAGCCCCGGCACGTCGAGGTGGCGATGGACAACCTCGACGCTCCGTTGTTCGCCAATCAGGTCGAGATGCACCCGTTCCTTCCCCAGACGGAACTGCGCGCCCACGCCGAGGAGCACGGGTACGAACTGGTCGCGTACTCGCCACTGGCCCGCGGCGGCGTCTTCGACAGCGACGTGCTGACCGACATCGCGGCCGACCACGACGCCAGCGCGGCGCAGGTCAGTCTGGCCTGGCTCCGCGAGAAGGGGGGTACCGCCATCCCGAAGGCGACCGGGAGAGACCACATCGCCGATAACTGGGCGAGCCTCGACCTGGCGCTCTCGGACGACGAAATCGACCGCATCGACGGCATCGGTCAGACGGAACGGACGATCAACCCCGGATTCGGTCCCGACGCCTGGAACTGACTCGGTCTGCCGACGACCGGCTTCCGGTCGCTACTCGGGGTGACGGTCGGCGGGCGTCTGAAACTCCATCGCGACGACGTTTCCCTGCGGGTCGTTCTCGTCGAAACTGAGCGTTCCGCCGGACCGTTTCACGATCCAGTGCACCAGCCACAGTCCGAGCCCGGTCGAGTGGGCGGTCGGCTTGAGCGGGCTGTCTGTCTCCAGGGACTCCCGTTCGCTCTGTGGAATCCGGGGACCGTCATCCAGTACCCGAATCGTGACAGTCGTCTCCCCGGCGTCCACGCCGACTTCGACGGTCGGCTCCTGTGAATCGTTGTGTTCGACAGCGTTTTCGAGGAGTTCGCGGACGGCGTGGGGCAGCGCGGAGAGCGCCGAAACGGTCGCCTCGGCGGGCAGTTCGCGGGAGATCGTCACGTCCGGGTGTGATCGCTCGACGCCGCGGAGCGCCGATTCCAGCACCGGCACGACGTCGATCGGCTCAAGTTGGTCGCGGTCCGCGAGCACGCTGACGATGTGGTGGTGGTCGTCGAAGAGGGAGAGCAACTTCTCGGAGGCCGACTCGATCCGATCGATGTGTTCGTCGGACTCCACTCCCTCCATCCGGAGTATCTCGGCCTGCCCGCGAATGACCGTCACCTGGTTTCGGAGGTGGTGCTGGAGCAACCGGTCCACGGCGTGGAGGTGCTGGTCGCGAGCGTTTCGGTCCGACACGTCGCGGCCGATCCCGACGACGCCGATCACGTCGCCGTCGCGACACAGACGACGCTTCCGAAACTCGTACGGAATCTGTGTCCCTCGTTTCGTGACTACCATCGCCTCGAGCGTGTCGTGTCCCTCCGCGAACGCTGTCGCGATAGACTCAGCCACTCGACGGGCGTCCGCATCGGCGAAGAAGTCCTCGAGGTCCATGTCCCGGACCTCGGCCTCGGTGTAGCCGGACTTCTCGACGAGCGGGTCGTTCCATCGCACGAGTTCGCCAGCGGGATCGAGCACGTAGAAGACGTCCTGCAGCGTGTTGATGGCGTCCTCGATAAACTCGCGCTCGGCCTCGAGGTCCGCCTGCACCTCTTTGAGCTGGGTGACGTCGACGATGACTGCCTGTCCGATGTCCGTGCCTCGATAGGTTCCGGGCGCAGTGGAGACCCGTATCGTGCGCGTCTCACCGTCCGGTGGGCACAGTTGCATCTCGGTCGGCCCCGTCGAGACCTTGTTTTCGACCACGTCGGCCAGTTCCTGCTTCGCCCTCTCGTGATCGTCGGAGTCGATGAACTCGAAGATCGAACGGCCGACCAGTCGCTCTCTTGACGGGAGACCCAACAAATCCAGAACCGCGTCGTTGCCCCAGATGATTTCCCCCGACGCGTCGAAGAGATTGATCGGTGCAGGTGACGTTCTAATCAACTGCTGATACCGTTCTTCGCTCTCTTCGCCCCCCTGATCCTCCATACCTGATCAGGGTATGGAACGCTCGTGGGTAGCTTTCGATGCGAGTCCCGGAAGTAGGTCATGCTCCATGCGTCAATATAACACGATTATATTTGCCACATGTTAAGCGTTTATCTTAATAGATACTGCTAGAGAGGCCACTTAGGGAGCCAGTAGGCAGACACGAGTTCGACCAATAATCTCGTTTTCAGTTCCGGTAATCGACCATTAAAAGTATATTTTCATATCTATACCTATATATTCGGCATTCTACAATCGATTTTCTCGATTTGAGTTTTAAACCCCTATACTAGATTCATATTCGGTTATCCTAGATACACTATGCGCCTTTCATCTGAAAAGTTCGAGTTTCATCTGGTTCTCGGCCCGCAGATGGTTCTCCGGACCCCGGTCGACGTCCCCACTTCCGGTGGGTGGGCAGACCGTGGCCGGCAGTTACGAGTCCTTGTAGAGGACGTCGGGGCGAGACACGGAGGTGTCGGCGGCGTACGACTCCGCGTCGAGCATCGGCCAGTCGCCCGTCACCGTGAGCGGTTCGATATCGTCGGCCGTCACCAGCACGGTCCCCTCGCTCTTTGCCCCCTGCACGGTCGGATTCCAGGCGTAGGCCATCGGCGCGGTGACGCTCGTCTCGAGACCCGGCTTCGCGACCCACTCTCTGCTCGCGTACCCGGCCGCACCGCCCTGGTGGTGTTCCCGCCACTCTTCCGGCAGACCCGCTTCGTCGTACCCGTCACGAATCGCCTCGAAGACGTCTCCAGCCGTGTCGTCGGCTTTGGCGGCCGCCTGTGTCGCACCCAGCGCCGTCGCGTCGACGCGTGTCGCGATTCGGTGTCGTTCTTCGAGCCACTCCGGCGGGTCGAACGCGACAGTCCGCGTGCAACTGGCGTACTCGCCGAGTCGTCGGCCGACGACGGACACGACGACGTAGTCGCCGAGTTCGGTGTCGCGGGGGACTGGGTGGCGGTACTTCTGGGCCCGCTCTCCGCCCGCCACGAGGACGACCGGGTGGTCGATGCCGAACTCGTCGAGCGCACAGCCGAGTGCGTTGGCGACCTGCTGCTCGGTGTCGCCGGATTCGACGTTTCGCATGACTCCCTCGACTGCGGCGGCGGTCTGACTGCTCAGCGTCCGGTATCGGTCGATGTCTTCCCGTGTGAGCGGCCGACGGAACTGACTCGCGCTCACCGATTCCAGTCCGGGGACGCCGAAGTCGGCGGCCGCAGGCGTCGGCGAGTGGACGGCGACGGCCTCGCCGAGCGACGTCGCGTACCAGGGGAACGTCTCGATCGTCACGTCCGGTGGCGCCGACGATTCGTTCGCGTCCGTCTCAGCCTCCGACGTTCCGTTCTCGAAGTGCTCGTCGCGAACCAGCGCCCGCTCGTCGTTGTCGACGACGATGGTGAGGTCAGACCCGTCGTAGCCGACGACGGCGACGCCGGTGGACGAACTTCGGTCGATGACGTTGCTGCGGCCCATGAGCCACGCGTACGTATCGGAGTCCGCGAACCACACCGCTTCGAGGTCGTTCTCGTCGAGATACGCGTCCAGGCGATCGAGTTTCGTCCGACGAGACGTGGAACCGTTCTGTGACCCGTTCGACGCCTCGTCCTGTGTGGCTCCGACCGCGCTGCTCAACGCGGGAATGGATACGGCACCGCTTGCCATCTTGAGATACGTCCGCCTGTCGATGTCGAGGGATTTGCGTTTTGTCATTTCATAACACACTCCATGTCAGGGAGATGTCGCCTATCAGATAAATGTTCCGATAATGTATGCCAATAGACAGTAGTTCCGCCACGATTGTAGCAGAAAACCGCAGGCGAGACAGGCGGGCCCCAGAAGTGGGAAATAGTGGAGAACAGCGACGGGACGTATCGAATCAGAAACGTATCCAGCGGGAAGGTGGCCGACGTGAACAACGCGTCGACGGCCGACGGCGCGGACGTGATCCAGTGGTCGTGGAACGGTGGCAGTAATCAGAAGTGGCACTTCAACTTCGTCGAGACCGTCCAGCCCACCGACGACGGCCGTCCCTGGTAGTCTGACGGCTCTCCCATTTTTCGGCCTGCCCTCACCCGAGCGTCATCTGTCACACGACGCGTCACAGACACATTCAGCCTACCTGAACGGAGAATCGATCGAAAGACGACCGCCGACACAGATATCGTCTGTGAATACCACGGAGAGATACTCGTTCCAGTCGCCCCCGAATATGGCGAATCCTGCCGTGTACCGACCATCTCTCCTGCTAATCAGCAATGTCGAACGGCACGTATCGAACAGTACCGGTCGATGTTCGACGAGCGTGGGTCTCGTGGTACGAACGACGGGTGAAAAGTGGCGAACACGTATCTTCGTGTCGGGATTGTTTCACTATCGTGCTACTTGCTAGTCTTCACCAATGTGAAAATTAACCGTGTAGAATGGGATCGCCCCTCACGGTCGCTACGACGGCCACCCGGAGTCGTCTGTGACCCCGGGACACAGAGACCGGGTTGACGATTCAGGACTGCTGGCCCAGCGACGCTCCAATGGCCGTCAGAGATAACAGCAGTACAGACGTTATCCCGGATGTCGTGACACGAGCAAGGCGATGTTCAACACAGAGTGGGGCGGACAGAACCGCTCACTAGCGTTGCGAGCGCGTTCGACACTGATGAATCCGCATCCGGCGGGGAGGGCGAGTGGTAACGGGGCGGACAAAACCGACGGTGAGTTCGCTGGCGACCTCGTCAGTCACGCAATCCGAGACCGGAACTCGGGAACGCCGGTGACGTCGAGGTCGGTGACGCGGAACACCGCACCGGCCCCCGGGCCCTCCGCCTCCCGGTCGCCGTCGGTGAGGGCTGTCGTCAGATACAGCTCGCCGTAGTCGGGGCCGCCGAACGTGACAGACGACACCTTTCGCGCGGGCAGGGAAATTTCAGCGACCGGCTCCCCGTCCGGCGCGTACCGAACGACCCGCCCGCCGTTCCACCGCGCCGACCAGACGTGGTCGGCCGCGTCGACGGTCAGCCCGTCGGGAATGCCGTCGGCGGCGGCGGTCTGGCGGAACGTCCGTCGGTTCGTGACCGCGCCGGTCGCCCGGTCGTAGTCGAACGCATAGATGCGACGTGCCTCAGACTCGGTGAAGTAGAACGTCGAGAGGTCGTCGGTGAACCCCATCCCGTTCGGGATGTCCACCTGGTCGACGACCACCGACACGCCGCCGTCCGGATCGACCCGATAGAGCGTCCCGAGCGCGTCCTCGCCGGGCATCGTCCCGCAGAAGACCCCGCCCTCGGGGTCAGCGATGACGTCGTTGAACCGGGTATCGGCGTCGATCTCCAGCACGACGCTCGTCGCGTCCGCCCCCGGAACGTAGCGCTCTATCGTCCGCTCCGTGAACAGGAGGAGCGCCCCGTCGGACTCTAGCGTGTAGCCGCCGATCGGCCCCGACTGGGTTTGGTACGCAAGTTCGTGGGCGTCGGTCTCGGGGTCGTATCGGTGCAGTTCGCCGGCCGGGATGTCGACCCAGTAGACTCGTTCCTCGTCGGGGTGCCACAGGGGCCCCTCGCCAGTGTGATGGTGCGTGTCCGCGATGCGTTCGACCTGAACCATATCTGGTGGTTACGCGCCTCCTACTTCAGCGTAGTGCTCGACCCCTCGTTCGTACGGTTTCGTATCGCCGCTCCCGTCGGTATCACGACACCCCCCGAAGGACAATATGTCGGTTTTTACGGTACTTCTATGACCAAATATTCGCATACAGACAACGTCCTTCGATATATGAATCCAAAAGCGGATTCGACAGCTGTACTCGTGAGGGGCTGTAACTGGAAGGCGGACGGGTCCGCGACGGTTCGATGACGCGTATCCGCGGTGTGGCGGCGGAATCCGCGGGGGCGGTGTCAGATGTCGACCCACTCCGCTTCGGGAGAGTGTTCCTCGATGAACTCCTTTCGCGGTTCGACGGCGTCGCCCATGAGGACGGTGAACATCTTGTCCGCCGCGGCCGCATCTTCGATGGTCATCCGCTTGAGGATGCGACGGTTCGGGTCCATGGTGGAGTCCCAGAGCTGTGCCGGATTCATCTCACCCAGGCCCTTGAACCGCTGGACCTGGGTAGGATTGCCGTCACACTTCTCCGCGATGATGCTGTCGCGCTCCTCATCGGTCATCGCGTCGTAGGTCTCGCCGTGATGTCGAATTCGATACAGCGGCGGCTGGGAGGCGTAGACGTACCCCGCCTCGATGAGCGGTTGCATGTGACGATAGAACAGCGTCAAGAGCAGCGTCCGGATGTGCGCCCCGTCCACGTCGGCGTCGGTCATCATGACGATTTTCTCGTAGCGACAATCGTCGGCGTCGAACTCGTCGCCGATTCCGGTGCCGAGCGCGGTGATGAGGTTCCGAATCTCGTCGTTTTCGAGGACGCGATCAAGCCGGTGTTTCTCGACGTTCAGAATCTTCCCTTTGATAGGGAGGACGGCCTGGAACTCCGGGTCGCGGCCCTGTTTGGCGCTTCCGCCGGCCGAATCGCCCTCCACGACGAACAGTTCGGACCGGGCGGGCTCGCGCGTCTGACAGTCCGCGAGCTTGCCGGGGAGCGCCGTCGAGCTCAGAGCAGATTTCCGACGGGTGAGTGCCTCGGCCTTCTCGGCGGCCGTTCGGGCTTTCGCGGCCTCGACAGCCTTCGCGGTGATCGCCTCGACGGTGTCGGGGTGCTCCTCAAAGAACGTCGACAGGCCGTCGTGCATCGCGGACTCCACGACGCCGCGGACCTCGCTGTTCCCCAGTTTCGTCTTGGTCTGTCCCTCGAACTGCGGGTCGGGGTGTTTCACCGAGATGACGGCCGTGAGGCCTTCGCGGATGTCCTCGCCCCGGAGCGTCCCGTCGATTTCTGACAGCAGGTCGTGGTCCGTCGCGTAGTCGTTGACGACACGAGTCAGCGCCGTCTTGAACCCGGTGAGGTGCGTCCCGCCCTCCCGCGTGTCGATGTTGTTCGCGAACGCGTGAATCGAGGTCTGGACGTCGTCGGTCGCTTGCAACGCGACGGCGACCGAGAGCGGTCCGGCGTCGACCTCTTCGACCGTCTCGACGGTGACGACGTCCGGATGCAACGGCGTCTTGCCCTCGTTGAGGTAGCGGACGAACTCGCGGAGGCCCCCTTCGTACTCGAACGTCTCCTCGGTCCCGTCGCGCTCGTCGAGCAGGTCGATGTGGACGCCGGCGTTCAGAAAGGCCAGTTCCCGCAGTCGGCCGGCCAGCGTCGAGAAGGAGAACGGCGTGTCGTCGAATATCTCACGGTCGGGCCAGAGGCGGACCGTCGTGCCGGTATCCCCGTCGGAATCGAGCGGTCCGACCCGTTCGGGCGGACTCACCGGCTCGCCGCGCTCGAAAGACTGTTGCCAGACTGCCCCGTCCCGTCGGACCTCCACTTCGAGGCGCTTCGAGAGGGCGTTGACGACGCTCACACCCACCCCGTGGAGCCCGCCGGAGACCTGGTACGAAGCGTCGTCGAACTTGCCGCCGGCGTGGAGCACGGTCATCACCACTTCGAGCGCGGAGCGGCCGTCCTCGTGGGCGTCCACCGGAATCCCGCGGCCGTCGTCGGCGACCGACACGGAATCGTCGGGGTGGATGGTCACCGTGACCGTCTCGCAGTGGCCCGCGAGCGCCTCGTCGATGGCGTTGTCGATGACCTCGTAGACCATGTGGTGCAGGCCCGCCGCGTCCGTCGAGCCCACGTACATCGCCGGACGTGTGCGCACGGCTTCGAGGCCTTCGAGCGTCTGAATCGCCGTTGCGCCGTAGTCGTCGGTATCGTCGGTATCGTCGGTATCGTCGGTCATGTGAAACTGGATTCCGAAAGCGCGCGGGTGGAGGGTCCGAGAGCAGATGTCAGAGGCGTGTCTCTCGGGTGCGAGGGGGGAGCCGACCCACCCGGAAGGTGGAATCGGTGGTGCTGTGCGGTTCTTACCGGACGAAGACCGGGGAACTCCAGGCCATGTCGCCGTCCTCCTGGACCGTTCGGACGTAGTAGGCGTGGTCTTCGCCGTCGTCGGCGTCGAGGTCGAACGACACCTCGACGTCTTTGGCGGTCGCCTCGCCCACGTAGCGGAAGGCGAGCTGCTGTTCGAGTTCGCCGGCCTCTACGACCATGCCGTCCTCGATCTCGCCGAGCTCCCAGGAGTCGCTGAGGAACGGGGTCCGGAAGGACAGCTCCGTGTCCTCGGGCGCGTCGAGGTCGAGCTTGACGCCCTGGTAGTTCCCGGAGATGGTCGAGTCCCACTCGATGGTGGTGTCGGTCATCGACGTGATGCCCTGTTCGGGGTTGTGGAAGCCGAACTCGACGGCGTCTTCGATTTCGCCCTTGTCGAGGGTCAGGCCGCCGTCGGCGTCCTGGACCTTGTGTCGGTGCTTCGACCGGGCCCCGCTCCAGGTCAGTTCGAGGTACTCGTCGCTGTCCGTGAGGTTGACGCTCTCTATCTTCTCGGACCCGTCGAAGAGGTCGATGCGCTTCACGGGCTCGGTCCCGTTGACGGTCACGTCGAAGGTCACGTCGCCGTCGACGCTGATCTTCTCGCCCATGTTCGCGCCGTCGAGGTCGACGGAGAGCAGGGTCCGCTCGCCGGTCGTCCCGTAGCACCGCCGGCTCTGCATGGCCTCCCAGAGGCCGTCGCGGGTCAGTTCGTCGACGCTGGCCGCCATGATACCGCCGGTGATGTTGAAGTCGGCGGCCTGGAGGCTGGCGGTGTCGTCGGGCTCGTAGTGGTTGGTCGGTCGGGACGCGCCGAGCCGCCCGGTGTGGTCGTCGCTGCCCGCGATGAATCCGCACTCGTATCCGCGGTCCAGGGCCTCGTGAGCGAACCACTCGAAGACGCCCCAGAAGGACGTGATTTCGATGAACGGCGTCAGGTCGTAGTCGACCTCGTCCTCGTCGCGGAGGCGGGCCGGACGGCCGCCCTGGTGCGGGATTATCATGACGTCGTCCCGTCCCTCGTAGGCCGCGTACATGTCCTCGATTTTGGGCGTTCCCTTGTGCTTGTCGAAGCCGTCCGCGGACTGCCAGCCACAGCTGCGAAGCAGCGGCTCGTCGTCGTTCTTGTAGTAGACGTTGTTGTCGCCGCCGTTGACGGTGTTGGTCGACCACTCGTTACAGAGCAGCGTGACGAACTCGCCGGGCTCGTGGAACTTCTTGATGCCGTCCTGGACGTCCTCCCAGTAGTCCTCGGTGACCTGGAAGTCGTTGGCCGCGTGCGAGGCGAAGTCGATCAGCGCCTCGTCGCGCGCGAACTCGAAGTACTCGTCGATGGTCCCGGTCCCGACTGTCTTCCCGGACTGGCCGTGGATGTCGCCCCAGTGGATGTCGTACTCCTTGTCGCCGCCGACGACTATCGGATTCGAGGTGGCCTCCCAGTCGCGGTCCGCGTCTTCGATTGTCACCCGGTGGACCCCTTCCTCGCCGAAGGTGACCGGAATGTGCTCGACCGGGTCGTCGGCCTCGAAGGTGAGCGTCTCCTCGCCGCCGTTCTTGATGGAGAGCGTCCCGTCGTAGTCGTTGGCCGTGTTGTACCAGTAGTCCAGTACGCGGACGACGATTTCGGTCTCCTCACCGGGCTCGACCGTCGATGGGGCGATGGCCTGCAGTCGCGCGGGCTCGCCCGCGACGATCTGGTAGTCGAGTTCGTCGAGCAGGAGGAAATCGCCCGTCCCGAGCATGTCCACGAAGAAGTGGAACTCGAAGGCGGTCTCGGGGAACGACTGGACCTGGTGTCCCATGCTCCCTTCGCTCGTGTCACCGAAGGTGACGGTGATGGTCTCGCCGGGCTCGGTGTAGCCGTCGTGGACGTCGATGACGACGTTGTCGTTCCACGGTTTCTTCGTCAGGTAGCGGCGGTCGAACCGACCCTCGACGGTGGCGTCACCGCTCGTTTCGACGCTGGCGTAGTTGTCAGCGCTCGGGTCCTCGAACTGAGGCCGTTGCCAGTCGCTGGTCTGGTTGGTCGCGATCTTGATCTTCGCGCCGTCGTCGAGACCCAGCTCGCCGACCGTGTACTCGATCTCCCACGTGTCGTACGCGCCGGCCGTCACCTGGTCCTCGGAGATCGACACCGTGCCGTAGTACTCGTCGATCTCTTCCTGGGTCGTTCCCTCGCTCGCGATTTCTTTCTGGATATTTCCGCTCATTGGTTGTCGTGGTTGCGGGCGAGCGTCGTCCGCTCGCCGACATCAACATTCGATTCATTTCCGGGTTAAAAATCTGCCGTGGAAGGTTGTGATATTAAACTATTTTACTCGAATCTCCGCCAGAATACAGTAGTATATCGTAATTCAGAATGTATCTTTGAACTTCTGCCGAGAATTATAATATGTATATATGTTTGAACATGCATTTGCAAGTTCGAACTTTATTTGCCGTGATATACCACTTTCTGCGATAAAATGTTAATAATACAGAAATTTCTTATGAAGGGATTGTCTCGGTTGACTCGTTCGGATGAACCCAGAGAACAATGCACAAACGGCGCGCTGTGAGACTGCAACTGAGTACGCGGACACCGACGGGACGGGGGAGACCACGTTGCGTCGGCGGTTCCTGAAGGGAGCGGCCGGCGCCGGTGGACTGGCTCTCGTCGCGGGCTGTAGCGGTGGGAGTGCGGGCAGCAGCACGACGACGATCACCATCGGCTACCAGCCGTTCGGCACGCCGTACTGGTCCGAGCTCGTCGTGAAGCACGGGGAACTCGTCGAGAAGTACACCGAGCCGCTCGACGGCGACTACGAGGTCGAGTGGCAGTCCGCCCTCCAGGGCTCGGTCATCGGCAACCGGATGATCGCCGGCAAGAACCAGGCCGGATACAACGGCGACATGCCGACCATCCTCGCGCTGGCGAACACCGACAGGCCGATAAACATGATCGGCCTCTCCGGCTGGTCGTGGGGCCAGCAGTGTAACGTCGTCATCACGCCGAAGGGGTCGGACATCGAGGGCCCGGAAGACCTCGACGGCGCTGACATCGGTGCCACCACGGGCGCGTGTTCACACCGGTTTCTCCTCTCGTTGCAGGAGTACGAGAACATCTCGGTCAATCTCGTCGACCAGGACGTCAACACGATTCTCGCGAACATCGGGTCCGGCGAACTCGACGCCGGGGTTATGTGGGAGCCGAACCCGACGATGGGCGTCGTCCAGCAGGACGTCGCGGACTGGGTCGTCACGGGCGCGCCCTACGACGACCCGGACATCGGCGCGCTGACCATGAACGACTCCTTCATGACCGAGAACCGCGACGCCGCGCTGGCTATCATGAAGGCCGAACTCGAGGCCAAGCACATCATGAAGAGCGACCCCGAACGCACCGTCGAACTCATCAACCAGGAAGAGGACCTGGCGGACTACGAGCCCGCGACAATCGAGGCGTCGCTGTTCGAGCCCATCGACATCAACCCCGACACGCCGAAGATGCAGTTCGCGACCGACCTCCGGAAAATCGGACCGGCTCGACAACTCCTCGAAGAGACCGCTCCCGCCTTCCTCCTCGAACAGGGCGCTATCGACCAGCTCCCGACCGAAGAGCGCTACAGCTTCGGCCTGCTCGACGATGCCGCGAGCGAGCTCGAATCCGAGGTCGAGTGGAGCCCCTACGACGACGAGGTGAGCGCTGAATGAGTGCGGTCACCAGAGTCGAGGCGTACCTGACCACGGTCCAGCGACAGCTCGGCGACGTCCCTCGACCGCCTCGATACGTGCTCAAGGCCGCGTCGATAGCGGGCTTTCTGGCGGTCTGGTGGCTCTTCGTCCGTGTGGGCGTCCTCGGGTTCGCACTCATCACGACCCCGCCCGAAGCGGCCGGAGCGCTGCTGGGCTACCTGCTCGGCGAACCGATGACCAACGGCGGCTACTCGCTGTACTACCACTCCTACCACACGATATACCGGGTCGGACTCGGCGTCGGGCTTGCGGTCGCGACGGCGGTCCCCCTGGGGCTGCTCATCGGCTGGAGCGACTGGTGGGAGCGGTACGTCGCACCGGCCTTCGAACTGCTCCGGCCCATTCCGCCCGTGGCCTGGGTCCCAATCGCGCTCGTCGCGTTCTCGACCAACCTGCTGAGCATCGTCTGGGTGGTGTTCGTCGGCGCGTTCTTCCCGGTGTTGCTCAACACCGCGGACGGCGTCCGCAGCATCGAGACGGAGTACGTCAGGGCCGTCCAGAGTCTCGGCGGGAGCCGATGGGACCTGTTTCGACACGTCATCATCCCCGCGTCGGTCCCCTCGATAGCGACCGGCGTCATGCTCGGCGTCGGTATCGGCTGGATAGCCGTCGTCGCCGCCGAGATGATCTCCGGAAACTTCGGGGTCGGCTACATCACCTACCAGGCCTACCGACTGATGCAGACCGAGACCGTGGTCGTCGGCATCATCGTCCTCGGGACCTACGGAGCGCTCTCCAGTTACGCCGTCTCGCGGCTCGGTACCCGACTGACCGCATGGAAAGACCGTGAATAGACTGACCGCAGCCCCACGTTACCACCCACAATGACCGACAGCACGCAGATCGCATCGAACGAGACCGACGCACCGACCTACCGAGACGGCTCCGTTCACGTCGAGTCCGTCTCCAAGGTGTACGACCCGGACGGCGAGCACGTCGTCGCCGTCGAGGACGTGACGCTCCACATCGAGGCGGGCGAGTTCGTCACCGTCCTCGGACCGTCCGGGTGCGGGAAGAGCACGCTACTGGAGTGCATCGCCGGCTTCACCGAGCCGACGAGCGGGAACGTCTACGTCGACGGGGAGGTCATCGACGGCCCGTCGGCCGAGCGGGGCGTCGTCTTCCAGTCCAACCGCCTTCTCCCGTGGATGACTATCGAGGAAAACGTCGACATCGGCCCCAAGATGCGGGGCGCCGTCGAGGACGGCCGCGCCAGTCAGCTACTCGAGCGGATGGGGCTGGAAGGCACCGAGAACGCCTATCCCTCGGAGCTCTCCGGCGGGATGCAACAGCGGGCCGAAATCGCCCGACTGCTCGCTAACGACCCCGACATCATGCTGATGGACGAGCCGTTCAGCGCGCTGGACGCGCTGACGAAGGAGATGCTCCAGGAGATGCTGCTCGAAGTCTGGGACGACGACAACCGGACGGTGCTGTTCATCACGCACGACGTCGAGGAGGCGCTGTTCCTCGCAGACCGGGTGCTCGTGATGACGGCCGGCCCGGGGAGGGTCAAAGAGATCATCGACGTCGACCTGGAGCGACCGCGGGACCTCTCGATGACGACCACCGAAGAGTTCACCGCGCTCAAGGACCGCGTGCTCCACCTCATCCACGAGGAGGCGCGGGAGGCCATGGAATGAGTACCGCGACGGCAATCGAACGTCGGCTTCCGAGCCTCTTCGATGTCAGTCGACGGTTCGTGTCGCTGGCCGGTCTGCTACTGGTCTGGACCGCGATATCGAGCGCGGGCCTCATCGGCGGGCTGCCCGGACCGCTCGCCGCCCTCACTGCGCTGGTCGCGTTGCTCGGCAATCCGCTCATCCACGAGTCCATCAGCATCAGCCTCCTCCACATTCTCGGCTCGTTCGTCGTCGCGGCCGCCATCGGCGTCCCCCTGGGGCTGCTCATCGGCTGGAAGGCCGTCGTTCACGACCTCGTGTTCCCGTCGCTCGAGATTCTCCGGCCGGTGCCGCCCATCGCCTGGATTCCACTGACGATACTCGTCCTGCCCTCGATGCGGTCGAGCATCATGTTCATCACCTTCCTCGGGGCGTTCTTCCCCATCCTGTTGAACACCATCCGCGGCGTCCGCGACATCGAGGCAGACTACGCCAGGGCGATCAAATCGCTCGGGGGCACCCCGACCGACGTCTTCCGCAACGTGATCTATCCCGGCGCGTTGCCGTCTATCCACACCGGCCTGGTCGTCGGAATGGGCCTCGCCTGGGTGAACCTCGTCGCCGCCGAGATGGTGGCCGACGAAGGCATCGGTCGGTTCGTCTGGGTGTCGTACACGAGCGGTAACTTCGAGAACATCGTCGCGTCCGTCATCCTCATCGGCGCGCTGGGGTACGCCAGTTCGGAAGTGATCCGCTTCGTCGGACGGTGGCAACTCTCGTGGACCCAGCTCGATGACTGACGTGGAGCGGGGAGAAGCCGCGGCATCGATACGTAGCCGGGTGCGATGGGTCCCTCGTCGGACCCCCGGCGGCAGCGTCCTCATCTTCGTGGCGAGTGCGTGGCTGTTGGCGTGGATCGCACCGATTCCCCTCGCGGTCCACGACCTGGTACTGACGACAGACAACGTTCCGCTGCAGGTCGCCACCGGCCCGGGCCCTGCCGTGCTGGGGTTCGTCGACGGGGGGACGGTACGCGTCTACCTGCCGTGGACGCTTCTCCCGATACTCGCAATCGGAGAAGGGTTGCATCAGGTGCGCCGACGGCGGTACGTCGGGCCCGTGCTCGCCGGCGTTCTCGGTGCCTCCCACGTGCTCGTCCTGAGCGGCTGCGGGTGCGGGACCGGTTCGAGTCGGTTTCTGGGAGCCGCCGCGCTGGCCGCCCTCTAGCCGAATGGACACGTCGCGCAACAGTCGACGGCGAATCCGGGGGCGGCCATTTGTGGGGCAGAAGGGCCGCCTATCGATGCCCGGCCTGCTGATGCGAGAGTTGCGTCAGTACCGAGAGACTGTCCTCGGCGTGACTCGCAGTCCGTTCCAGCAGATCGGCGACGCGCTGGAGGAGCAGTAACGGCTCTGGTCGTTCCCGGCGAAGCGTTTCGTGGAAGGCCGCAATCGCCTCCTCAGCGGTGTTCAGCGCGTTACGCGCGGCTTCGGCCTCCTCGTAGATCGGGCAGGAGATGACGCTCCATATCCGGGTCATGGCGTCGTCGAGCGGCGTCGTTATCTCCCGGAGCCGCTCCGCCACGTCGTCCCCCGGAGCGGACCCGTCGTACTGCGTCACGAGTTCACTGATTTCGACGGCCGTCTCCGCCATCTGCGTGACCTCCTGAACGACCGACCGGTAAGCGATGAGCGGGAACCCGCTCTCGATTCCGAGGACCTGGCTCAGACGGGGATTGCGATACGTGGCGAACGACAATCGCAGGAACAGGAAGGACAGCTTCTCGATCTGGTGGTAGCGGCTACTCACCTGGCGCGCCGTGGCGACATCGCCGTCGGTCAGCGCATCGACCGCGCCCTGACGCATGGACGTTTCGGTACGCCCGAGGCGTTCGAGCATCGTCTGGAGGTCGAAGTCGTCCGGCGCGACCGAACAGCGGACCGTCATGTACGTTCCGCCTTCCTCGACGGCGCTCAGCCCCATCAGCCGCCGTTCGGCCGCGAGCACGCCGTCGCGGTGGTCCAGACCGAAAGCGGTAGTCCCTTCGATCCGGATCAGGTGACGACCCAGTATGTACTGCGTGATGAGCGCTCGTTCCAGGGCCTTTCCACTGAGTACGTCGGCATCCAGTGAGACCTCAGACTCCGGCACGTCCGGCTGCTGCGGGACGAGGAGCAACGCGCCCCCCTCGTTGTCTTGTTGAACCACGATTTCGTCCCCCTTTTCGACGTTGTGCGCACGGGCCCACTCCGCCGGGACCGTGACCGCCAGCGTCGAGGAGCCCAGCTGTTGCACTTTCCGTTTCGTCCTTATCGGTTCCTGTTTCACGAATATCCACTCCGTGCGTCGAAACCGACGCGTTCCCTTCGAGGTGACATACCTGAGACTACAATCACCGACCAGATACTATTTTTGGTAGGTATAAATTTTCGAATATCGAACATACCCAAACATACGTTTCGATATAGTCCAAGAAGGCAGAAGACTGGAGATGTAGTCGCGTCGGCGATCGCTTCTCGGTCGGCGAGAGTGGGAGGCGGATTTCAATAACGCGGGGCGCGTTCAGTGACACGTATGAGGCCCGAAAACGAGTGGTTCAAACCGGAACGGCTGCGGCGGTACTACGCCGTCTACGAGGCGATCGCGCTGGCCACATCAGTGGCCGTCGGTGGCGCCCTCGCCGTCACCGGTATCCTCACCGCTGTGCAACCGTGGGTGATGCTGGTCGGCGCCGCGGCGGCAGCGGTCGCCTTCGGTTATCTGACGTGGTGGATCCCCGCGTTCTATCGGACTGCTGACTACCGGTTCACCCACGACGAGATCGAGTACAGACGCGGCGTCTTCTTCCGACAGAAGACCACGGTCCCCTACGATCGTATCACGAACGTCGGCGTGTCGCAGGGTCCGATCCAACGCGTGGTGAACGCGGGGGCCGTCGGGATCCACACCGCCGGCTACGGCGGACAGGCCGGTGCGGAACTGACCGTCGGCGGCGTCAGCGACTACGAGGAGATCAAAGAGCAAATCCTGGCCAAGGTCAGAGAGCGGCCGGCGAGAGCGACCGAGGGCGAGGAGTCCGCGGGGCCCGGCCGAGCTACTCCCGAAAGCGAGGCGGCCGAGATACTCGCCGAACTCCGTCGGATCAGGGAACTGCTGGAGCAGGGCCGACAGGCCGAACGAGCATGAGTGGGAACGGGTGGCTCCTCCGACCCCGGTGCTCATAGGGTCTCGATGGCGCGTGAGGACCGCCGTGCGGAGAGCGTCGGCTCGTGGCCGGCGGCGCTGTGGCTCTACGTGATCGGCGCTGTCGGACTGGGTCTGAGCGCGCTCTTCGGCGGCGGGACGCTCCTCCTCGATCCGACGGGGTCGACGTTGGGATTGCCGGTCGCGTGGCTCGTTTGAACGCCGTTTCGGAGCTACCTGGTCCCCGGTGCGATCCTGTTCACCGTCTTCGGCCTCGGTTCGATAGCCGTCTGCTACGGGATCGCCCGCCGGGCCGCGTGGACGTGGCCCGCTGCGATCGGCCTCGGCGCATCGCAGGTGGGTTGGATCGTCGTCCAGATCCTGCTCTTGCAGACGACGAGCGTTCTGCACGCCGTCTACGGCGGCCTCGGGGCGGGACTCGTGGCGCTCGAGCTCGCGCCGTCGGTCCGGGCGTTCCTCGGTCGATAACTCGGCGGGCGACTGATTCGATGACCGTACGAGAATTCGAGTGTTGGACGCGAACGGCTTTTTCAGTCCGTCGACAACCGTCGCTCGTAATGATTCGGACGACGATTCGTTCGACGGCTGGGCATATCGACCGGGGAGGTGCGCGATAGTGCGCGTTCCCCTACCGAGAAACAGACTGGTGGCGCTCACGCTCGCGGGGGCGGTGCTGACGGCGCTCGTCGCCGCAGGACTCGCGTTCCCGGTTCCGGGCGTGACGCAGGCGGCCGACTCCGATTCGGGACCGACCGACGCGACCCCAGAGAGCGGATCGCAGGCCGCCGCGCCCGCTCCGACGCCGAACGCCGACTTCACGCCCGCAGTACAGTCCGGGTACGAGGACGACGAACACGAAGCCGACGAGGAGTTCGAAGAACGAGACGACGAAGCGCACGAGGAACACGAGGAGTACGAGGAACGCGAGGAGGGTGAGTGAGACCGCCCGATGAGCGTACTGTCTTCGGTTCGCGCCCGCGTCGGGGAGGCCCATCGCTCGTTCGAGTGCTGTGACACGGGATTCGAGATCCACGCGACCGGCGTTCGGGCGGCCGCGGGAGCGGACGCCGCACGACGGACCGCACAGCGGCTCGAAGCGACGTTGGACGCCTTCGACGAGGGGAGCGCGGTAAGCAGGCTCAACCGGGGAGAAGCGGTGACGAACGAACACGTGGCCCGACTCGTTCGCCGCGGACTGGAGTACTACGAGCGGACGGACGGCGTCTTCGACATCCATCAGGGACAGGTCGAACACGGTCTCAAAGCCTACCTCCGCGGGGACCGCGAGTCCCCGCCGGAGTCGTTCGACACGGGGGCGCTCTCACTCGACGGCGCGCGGACCAGGGCCAGACGGCCGCTCGATCTGAACGGACTGGCGAAGGGCTACATCGTCGATCGAGCGGCGGCGGCGCTGGAGGGCGTCGCCAGACGCGGATTCGTGAGCGGGGGTGGCGACATGTCCCCGCCGAGCGGTCCGGTCGCCGTCGAGAGCCCGTACGCCGACGACGCGCCGCTGCGGGTGCTCGATACGGACTGGGCGCTCGCGACGTCCGGCGGGTATCGCCGCGAACGAAACGGGGCCGATCACATCTACGACCCCAGACGCGAGCGGATCGGCGCTCGCCACGAATCGGTCACCGTCGTCGCCGAACGTGACTGCATGGAGGCGGACGCGCTCGCGACGACGCTCGCGGCGACAACGCTCGACGAGGCGCTGTCGCTCGCCGAATCGTGGCCGGGCCTCGAAGCGCTCGTCGTCCACGGCGGCGTGTTCCACGCGACGGAGGGGTTCAACGCCCATGTCTTGGACTGAACGGGACCGCATCACGGCCGCCGCGGTGATCGTCCTCCTCGTGGCGGTGCCGTTGGTCTGGCAGATCGGCGGCGTGCGCGCCGCGCAAGCGACCGAGGCGAAACAGAGCGAACTGGTGACCCAGACGGCGACGACGCGCCACGCGCCGACGGACTACGACGGCGACGGCGTCGCCGACGGCGCGGACCGGTGTCCGACGCGACCGGAGACGGAGAACGGTTTCCAGGACGGCGACGGCTGTCCGGACGTCGTGGCGACGACGGGGGCGTCGTGATGTCGGCCCTCGTCTGGTATCTCGACCGCGGCGCAGCGCTCGTCGCGTATCCGTCCCTGTACCTCGCCGTCCTCACGGGGATCCTGTACAACACGCCGGCGTTCGGCGCGGTACACGACGCCGCCCGTCGGATCCACGTCGAGGTGTCGGTCTTCGCGATGCTGGTCACGCTCCTGCACGCCGGACTGGGCGTGCTCGATGCGTGGTTCGTCGTCGCCGGTCGAGTGCCCGCGCCGGCGTATTCGAAGTCGTACTTCCTGGGCGGCGTCGCGGTCGGCGTCGGCGCGCTGTCGTTGCTCGTCGTCGCCGTCCTCGGATTCACGGACCCGGCCCGGTTCGAACGCCCGTGGGGGGCCCGCGTGGTTCACTCGTTCGCCTACGCCGGGTTCGCGTTCGGGACGGTACACGCCGCGGCGGTCGGGACCGATCTCGGGGGGCTGATACGCACGCTGATCGGCCCGTCGATGGCGTTTCTCGCGTACGTGCTGTTGCTACGCCTGCTCGTACTGCGCGGACGGTTCGGCTCGACTCCCGCCCGTCAGTAACGGTCCCAGATCCCGAGGAGTCGGTCGACGATCCGATCGGTGAACGACTGGCGATGGGTCGTATAGAGGCGCGTGACGCGCTTCGGATCTGACACCCGATACAGGACGCGTTGCCCGTCCCGTTCTTTGGTGACGAGGCCTGCGTCCGCGAGGTTCGAGAGGTGCCACGAGACGGTCGATTGGGCCTTCGCCAGCCGGTCGCTCAGCTCCGTCGTCGAGAGCGGCCCGTCGGCGAGGAGATGCGCGAGGATGCGGCGGCCGTACTCCCTTCGCAGCGCGTTCATCACGGTCTGGTCGGCCTGGTCGAACTCCGCCGCCGGATAGTATCGCGTGTACTTCCCGTCCTCGGAGACGTCGATCAGTCCCTCGTCGGCGAGCCAGCGGAGCTGGTACTGGAGCGTCCCCTGCGCGTAGTCGAGGTCGTCGAGGAGCGCGCGGAAGTGACTGCCGGGCCGGTCTGCGATCTGCTGGTAGATCGCTCGCCGAGACGCCAGTTCGATGTCGGGGTCCGACATTTCTCAGTCCCGTATCAGCGCGAGGAAGAACGCGACGAGACCGCCGAGGACGAGTATCGCACTCCCGTGTTCGACGAGTTCGATCGTCGCGTACGGAATGTACGGGAGGAGGGGATATTCGAGGAACACGATGAGGCCGTAGACGGCGAACATCGCGTAGCCGAGGGTGACGACGCTCATTCGGCGGTCCCGTTCACGACGCCAGGCCAGGTAACTGAACGCGCCCAGCGCCGCGGCGACGACGAAGATACCGAGGCTGATGTACTGTTCGAGGAGTTGTGCGAGAGCCATGTGTCTGAGAGCGACGGTCCACGAACGGGTCACGCGAACCGAGGTCGCTGTCGGATAAAACCGTTGGCGTCCAACCGTCGAATCGCGCTCCCGGCCGAATCGGTGAGAAGGCTTATAGCTAACTAACCAGTAAGTCAGTCCATGAGTAGAACGCTATCCCGGAAACGGCCCTGGCTCGCGGCGGTGCTCGCGGCGCTCGCTACGGGGCTCGGTCACCTCTATCTCCGGCGATGGCGACGGGCGCTCGGGTGGCTCGCCGTCATCGCCATCACGAACTACGCTCTGGTCGACCCGGGGACGCTGGACGAACTCGCACGCGGCACCGTGACGGACCCGCTCGCGGTGATGGCGATGTTCCTCGTCGCGGCACTCAGCGTGGCCGACGCCTATCTCCTCGCGCGGGCACAGAACGCTATCGTCCGGATGACGGTCACGTCGGACGGCCGGCTCACCCACTGCCCGAACTGCGGCGAGGAACTCGAAGGCGACCTCGACTTCTGTCAGTGGTGTGCGACGGAAGTCCCCGACCTCGGCGAACTGGTTCCCGACGAGGAATCGACCCGCTGACCGTCAGCGGAGCATCGCGTCGGCGTACTCGGTCGCCGTTTGTCTGGCTGTTTCGAGAGCCGTCGTCTCGTCGAACACCACAGCCCGCGTGCGGGCCCCGTCGACGATAGTCATGAGCGCCCGGGCGACGTGGTCGGCGTCGACGTCGTTGAACACGCCCTCGTCGATGCCGTGGTTGATGACCGCCTTGAGCATGTACCGGACGTACTCGTCGTTCTGCTCGAAGCGGTCGCGAAACGCCTCCTTGTACGGGGCCTGGCTGCGCATCTCCAGAATCGCGATCAGCAGGTCGATGTTGTCCTCCGGTTTGACGAGGAGTTCGTCCAGCAGGACAGTCAGTCGCTCTTCGGGGTCGGTCGTCTCCACCTCCCGTATCGAGGCCACGAACTGTTCGAGGAGGTAGTCGAGAAACGCCGCGAGGAGGTCCTCTTTCGTGTCGTAGTGGTAGTGTATCGCGGCCGTCGATTTCCCGTATTCGTCGGCGATGCGCTGGACCGTGAGGTCCGCGTAGCCGTGTTCGCGAAGCGCCCGATAGGTCGCCTGCATGATCGCCGCTTTCGGGCCCGAGAAGGAGCGATTCGATGGGTCACCCATTGGCACCCGGTTTCGCCCACGGTTGGATAACGGTTTTGACTCGACCGGTTCGTGGCGAAATTCTCACCACCGCGTTAGTTCCGTAGCGTATTCCGGTCGGCACTACCCGTGCATCTCGGCTCGAAATCGGCATCCAAACGTATTTGACTAACCAGTTAGTAAGTTCGATATCGAACACCATGTACGACGACCCTCCAGCGGACACTCTGAGAGCAGTTCATCGAGGATCCCGTCGGCACGGCGACGCCGATAGGGAACGCGCAGACGAGGCTCCGGGGGCGACGCACTGATGGGCGTCCGAGAGGCGCTCGGGTCGCTGTTCAGAGGGCCGGAGGAGTTCGACCTCACGTCGGGCGGCATCGGCAAGCCGCTGTTCTTCCTCTCGATGCCGATCGTCGTCACCAACCTCTTTCAGACGGCGTACAACCTCGCGGACACCTTCTGGCTCGGCCAGTACAGCACCGACGCGCTCGCGGCGATCAGTTTCGCGTTCCCGATGGTGTTCTTGCTCATCTCTCTGGGAACGGGAATCTCCGTCGCCGGGAGCGTCCTCGTGGCGCAGTTCACCGGTGCGGGCAAGGACCGAGAGGCGGAGTACGCGGCCTCACAGACGATGACGTTCGCCGTGCTCGTCTCGGCCGTCCTCGGCGGACTCGGGTACGTCGCCATCGGCGACTTCCTCTCGCTCATGGGCGCGTCGGCGGACGTCCTGCCGCTGGCGTCGAGCTACATGGAAGTCATCTCTGGCGGCCTGCTGTTCATGTTCGGTTTCTTCGTCTTCAACGCGCTGATGCGGGGCTACGGCGACACGATCACGCCGATGCTCGTCATGTTCGGCTCGGTCGTCTTCAACATCGTCCTCGACCCGTTCCTCATCTTCGGCTGGACGGTCGTCGAGAACGCCCCGCTGCTCGGTACGGTGACCTTCCCCGAACTCGGTATCCAGGGTGCGGCCGTCGCGACGATCATCTCGCGGGCGCTAGCGCTGTTCGTCGGACTGGTGATCATGTTCCGCGGCAACCGCGGCGTGCAGATCCACCTCCGAGATATGGCCCCCAACCTCTCGTATCTCCGCCGACTCGTCCGCATCGGATTGCCGGCGTCGATCGAGGGGATGGGCCGAGCGCTGTCGATGAACCTCCTACTGGTCATCGTCGCGCTGTTCCCGGACCCGGTCGTCGCCGCGTACGGCATCGGGACGCGCGTCTTCTCGGTCATCGTGCTGCCGGCGATCGCCGTCGCCCGCGGCGTCGAGACGATGACCGGCCAGAACATGGGCGCGGACAAACCGGACCGCGCCGAAAAGGCGGCGTCGCTCGCAGCGACGGTCCTCTTCGGCGTCCTGACGACCGCTGGCGTCGTCGTCTTCCTGTTTCCGGAGCCCCTCGTCTCGCTGTTCGTCGGGGCCAACCAGGCGAGCGCGGCCCGCGTGATCGAGGTCGGGGCGCAGTTCCTGCGCTACGTCGCGCTGACCTTCGGGTTCATCGGCATCACTCGGGCGTACACGGGAAGCTTTCGCGGCGCGGGCAAGACGCTCACCGCCGCGGCGATCTCCGTGCTGATGCTCGGAATCGTCCGGTTCCCCATCGCGTGGGTCGCCGCGGAACCGCTCGGAGCCGCCGGCATCTGGCTGTCGTTCGCCGTCTCGAACGTCGTCGGGGCGGCCATCGCGTACGCGTGGTACCGGCGCGGCACGTGGCGGGGGAGCGACCTGACCGAACCGAACGTCGACCTCGAAGAGACCGCGGTCGGGGCGGCCGCCGACGGCGACTGACGGCGGGGGCCGACCACGTCGAGCGGGCCGCTCACTCCGAGCGGCGCAGGCGGTCGGCGAGGTCGGCGAGTCGTTCCATCGACGCCCCCGTGAGGAGCGCGACCAGGCGCTCGCTGCGGTCGTACGTCCGCTGGAGCGACCGGATCTTTTCGAGGTCCGACGCGGCGCGGTCACCCTCGGCGTCGGCGAGGCGTTCCTCCGCGGCGTCCAGCGCGCGCGTCATGACTCTGATCTCGCGTCGAACCTCGCTCCTCAGGAACTCCTGAACGATCCGCCAGAAGTCCCGCTCGGCCTCGTAGAACGCCTTTTTCCCCTCGCCAGGGACCGAACGACGGTGGACGAGGTGGAGGCGGTCCATCCGTTGGGTGGCCGTACTCACCGTGGACTTGGCGTACCCGCTCTCTGCGACGAGCGCGTCGAGAGAGAGCGGCCCGTCGGCGAAAAAGAGGATTCCGTAGAGCCGTCCGTAGCTGTGGTTCAGCCCGTACACCTCCGCGCACCGACCGAACGCGTCGATCACCTCCTGACGAGCCGCTTCGACCGGGTCGTCGTCCTGCCCTTCGTCGCCGACTTCATCCATGGCGTTCGAAACGTGCCGAAAACATTAATTAGTTATGGTCGGGATATTCGGAATGTCGTGAATATATCGAACACCTACGCCCGCGTGCTGTCCCGGACGGGCCATCGCCGGATCGAATGCCGGCGGCCCGTGCGGACAGTCGACGACGGGCACACGGGCTGTCGGCCGGTCGAGCGGCCCTCCGGGGAGGCGACGCGAGCGTGACGTCACGACTGCTTTTGGGACTCCTCGTCACCGCGCTGTTGGTCGTTCCCGGCACGTCGTTCGCCGCCGTGAGAGGGAGTCCGGACCTCGACGCGTACGTCGTCGACAAGCACGTCGTGGCGGGCGAGGAGACGACGCTCGACCTGGTGATCGTCAACGCCGGGACGGTCGAGTCCGGGTCGACGACTCCCTCGCGGAACGCGGAGGTGACAACGGCACGCGGACTCACCGTCTCCGTCGAGGACGACGGCGTGCCGCTGTCGGTCAGTACCGGCAGGCAGGTGGTCGGGTCGCTTCCCGAGGGCGCGACCGATCCGATCGAGTTCGAAGTCGCCGTCGACGACGCCGAACCGGGCACGTACGAGGTCCCGGTGAACGTGCGCTACGAGTACACCGACTACATCTCCGAGGCGGACGGCACGCGAACCGAGACGGACGTCACGCGGACTATCGAGGTTCCGATCGTCATTCAGGAGACGGCGTCGTTCGACGTGGTCGCCGTCGACTCCGATGCGCGCGTCGGCTCGACCGACATGGTCGCCGTGACAGTCGAGAACGTCGGCAAAGCGACCGCGAACGACACCCGCGTCACGCTGGCGGCGACGAACGCCGACACGACCTTCGGTGGGGACGCGTCGTCGGTCACCCGCTACGCCGGCAGTTGGGAGACCGGCGAACGGAAGACCATCCGCGTCCCGGTCACGACCGCTCAACACGCTGTTCCCGGCGGGTACGTGTTCGACATGACCGTCGACTCCGAAGCGCCCGACGGAACCTCCCAGCAGTCGCGCACGATCGGAGTCGAGGTCCGCGTCCGACCCGAACAGACCTTCGCGGTGGCCGACACGGAGTCGACCGTGTCGGTCGGAGAGTCGGGTACGTATACGGTCACGCTGGTGAACACGGGTCCGATCGCCGTGCGCGACGCGACGGTCCGACTCACGTCTCAGACCGGCGTCGTTCGGTTCGGTAACGCGAGTTCGGCCACCCACTTCGTCGGGACGTGGGGCCCCGGCGAAAACAGGACGGTCACCTACGAGGTGACGACCGCCGACCGGGCCGAGACGCGTAGGTACGCCCTGTCGGCGACGGTGGCGTACCTCGACGGGGAGGGGGACCGCGGGACGGATCGAGCTGGCTCGCTCGGCGTGCGCCCCGCACCGGAGTCGACGTTCGCGTACCGGAACCTCTCGGTCGCGCTCAGGGGTTCGAGCGCGCGGGTCACCGGGCGTGTGGTGAACACCGGCGACCGACCGGTCGATTCTGCGCTGGTCACGGCCGAATCGGCGTCGTCGAAGGTAGGCGTGGTCGACGGAACGCACCCGGTCGGGACGCTCGCCCCGGGCGAGTCCGTCCCGTTCACCCTCGGACTCCGAGTGGCGCCGAACGCGTATCCCGGCCCGCGGGAACTCAGGCTCGCGGTCCAGTACGACCGGGACGCTGACCGCACGTACACGAGCGACGCGACCGCCGTACGGGTTCCGATCCGAACCGACCGCGACTACCTCGCCGTCGAGCCGCTGGCGACGACGCTCGGCATCGACGAGACCAACGCCGTTCGCGTCCGCCTCGAGAACGTGGGCGACACGCGCCTCACAGACGTGCACGCGCACCTGGCGGTCCGAGAGCCCTACGAGAGCGACGGCCCGACGGCGTACGCGGCGTCGCTCGCCCCTGGAGCGAACGCCACGCTGACCTTCGAGGTGACCACTCCGGAGGACGGGGTGCCGATGTCCGACGCCATTGCGCTCAACGTCACCGCCGAAACGCCGGCCGACCGGCGGGTCCGCTTCGGTCCCCATCTCGTCCCGGTCACGATCACCGCGTCCGACGGACCGATGCAGGGCGTTCCCGCGCTGTCGATCGTCGGGCTGGTCGTCGTCCTCCTCGTCGCGGCGGGCTGGTGGTGGTTCAACTGATGACGGGCACTGCGAGCGCCGGACGCGGGGGGAGCCACACCGATGGGTGACGCGTCCGACGGTGACGGCGCGTCGTCACCGATGGCGGCCGAGGCCGTGCTCCGCGCCAGCGGCCTCCGGAAGACCTACGGGAATCGGTTGCCGTTCGGCCGGACTGTCGAGGTCCTGACCGGCGCGGACATCGAGATCCGCGCCGGTGAGGTCGTCGGCATCGTCGGGGGCAACGGTTCGGGGAAGTCGACGCTGATGAAGATTCTCGTCGGCGCGCTCGACGCCGACGCCGGGACGGTCGAGACGAGCGGTCGCGTGGGGTGGTGCCCGCAGGACGAACTGCTGTACGACCGGCTCACGGTGCGGGAGACCTTTCGCCTGTTCGGTGAGGGATACGGGATGGACGCGGACGACGTCGAATCGGCCAGGGACTGGCTGGCGTCGACGCTTGACTTCGCGGACTACCTCGATTACCGTATCGACCACCTCTCGGGCGGCAACCGACAGAAGGTAAACCTCTCCGTCGCGCTGATGCACGACCCCGACGTCCTCCTGCTCGACGAGCCCTACACCGGGTTCGACTGGGAGACGTATCTCGCGTTCTGGGACCTCAACGAGGAGCTCAAGGCCCAGGGGACGGCCGTGGCGATCATCTCCCACCTCATCAACGAACAGGAGCGCTTCGACCGCATCCTCGAACTCGCCGACGGAACGCTGACCGACGTGACGGACGACGGCTCCAGCCAGGCCGGCGACGCGGGGGTTCGGTGATGTCCGCCGGGCGCGACCGCCGCCGGATGCGGGTCGGCTTCGAGATGGCGATCCGCGAGTTCGTCCGCGAACCGATCAACGTAGCGCTCCTCGTCGCTCTGCCGCCCGTCATGATCACGAGCTACGGGTCGATGATGTCGGCGTTCCCGGAGCTGTCATACATGTCGACCGCGCCGGAGACGCTGGGCTCGATAGCCGGAACGCTGTTCGTCGCGGCGTTTCTTCCGGGCGTCATCGGACTCTTCCAGGTCATCAGCGCCAGGCGAGCCGACGATCGGCTCGCGCTGGCGGGCTTTCCCCGCTCGGCGCTGTTCGCCGCCAGGCTGTTGGCGGTGACCCTCGCGAGCGTCCTCACCGCGACCCTGTCTATCTCGGTGCTGTCAACCCAGACGGCGGTCGAAGCGCCGATTCCCGCGGTCCTGGTGCTCGCGTTCGTCGGGGTGCTCTACGGGCTGCTTGGGATGTCGATCGGGACTGTACTCCCGCGAGAGCTCGAAGGATCGCTGGTTCTCATCTTCCTCGCCGACATGGACGAGGCGCTGGCGAGCGGCATCGTCGACACCGACTCGCCGCTCACCAAACTGTTCCCGCTCCACTATCCACACGAGGTGTTTCAGGCGGCGGTCGACGGGTCACCCATCGCTCTCGGCGACGTACTCGCCGCGTCGCTCTACGGCGTCGTGCTCTCGGTCGTCACGCTCGGCGCGTACGAGGCCGTCACCGCCCGGGGCGGTGAGGGCAGATGAGCGAGGCGAAGACCGTCTTCGAGATGGGGGTTCGCGAGTACGCCCGAACGCCCGTGTTGCTCGCGTTGCTCGTGTTCCTCCCGGCGTACTTCGTGCTCTTTTTCACCCGCGTGATCCCCGACCGCCCGGTACCGGTCGACGTGCCGGTCCAGGGGACGATGGGACTGGAGATGTCGTCGGTCGTTGCCGTGGTGATGGGGCCGATGGCGACGGCGTTCGTCGGCGGGATCGCCGGCCTCTTTCTGATGCAGTCGGCCCGGACGGTCGACGCCCGCCTGACGGTCGTCGGTGCCGACCTCCCGTCGATTCTGCTCGCTCGCGCCGGCGTGCTCGCGCTGACGGTGGCGGTCGCCGGCGTCGTCTCGGCCGGCGCCACGTCCGTGGCCTACGTCCCCGAGCGTCCCGGCTGGTTCCTCTTCGCAACGGCGCTCGTCGGACTGCTGTACGGCGGTATCGGTGCCGTCGTCGGCCTCTCTCTGAACCGCCTGGCAGGCGTCTACGTCCTCATGTTCGGACCCCTCCTCGATATCTTTCTCGCCCAGAGCCCGCTGACCGACGAGACTCACGCTCTCGCGCCGTATCTGCCCGGACACTACCCGATGCGACTGGCCCTCGACGCCGCGTTCACGGCGCGGATCGCGCCGGCGAACCTCTGGCCGGGACTCGCCTACCTCCTCGCTGTCGGCCTCGTCGCCAGCGTCGCCTTCTCCCGACGACTTCACGCGGGGTAGCGACCGCGTGCGTTGGCCCGGTCAGACCGCCTACCGTGACCGACGATCGACCATGTCAGACTGCAGAAATAAAATATCCAATATATAATATATAGCTGTTATATCGGATATCGAAACACTCGGGTCCAGATCGACCTAGCGTCAGACTCCCCGACCCTCCGGCTGGTCAGAGCGTCTTTCCTACCGCAATATCACGACAGATACCCGTTCCTCGGCAGTCAGTCGATTCGAGCAGTTCAGGTGTGTCCGCTGAACTCGGGTAACACGAGACAGCAGTATATTGAATATAAGTGCCTTTAGACGGACGAAAGTCGGTAATCGTACTTTCAGTAACGCGTCGTTCGGCATCGGCCCAGAACAAGGCATAGTATTGATGTTTTTCTTATTATATAGTAGATTTGATATATTTGGAGGCCAAAGGGCGACGGGCGTGTGAGCAGTGCACGACCGGGCGGCGATCCCGGAAGCCGGTCCAATCTCGCCAAACAAACGTACGGTTGTTATTGCCCCTCCGGTGCACGGTACCGACGCCGACTCGACTTCGCTCGCGGCTCGTTCCGGATTCTCACTACCCTTTCGCGACGGGGCGCGTCGTCGTTACGTCGGAGTCGTTCACAGCCTGAAAATGAAGTTCCCGACCGTCGATACCGGCGGGACGGCGAAATGGCGAGATCGAGCGCGGATTCGGATTCTCGGTTCGTTTCTCGTCACCAGCCTTCACTCGGCAGATCGAACTGGAGAGACCACCCCACGCGGACGACGACGCCGACGCGGTCACCACGGAACCGGTGGGCAAACGCACTGGTTGCGGGCCGTATTCGTTTACAGGTCGTAAACAGATTTAAGTCCGGTGTCGGTAACATACCTGTATGGACGTCACTCGAGACGACGACGAAATACTGGTAAAGGGGACGAAGACGGCCTTCGAAGTGCTCGAAGCGCTGGGAGAACTCGGGGAAGCAACCCTGACGGAAGTCGCGGAGCAGGCGTCAGTGTCCAAACCGGGGACGTACAAGCACCTCACGACGCTGGATCGGCTCGGGTACGTCGTCAAGCGCGACGACACGTACGCGCTCGGCCCGCGGTTTTTGCGCCTCGGCAGTTGGTCTCGAAACGGCATGCGACTGTTCCGCGCGGCGAAACCGAAGATCGACGAGCTGTCGGACGCGACGCCTGGTCTGACCAGTCTCCTCGTCGAGGACCACGGTCGGGGAGTCTACGTCTACCGCGCCGGTGACGACGCGTACCTCTACCAGCGCCCGGAGGGTGAAACCGTGCCCCTCCACGCGTCCGCGGCCGGAAAGGCAGTCCTCGCGTTCCTCGACGAGTCGGAGTTCGAGCGGACGATCGATCGCCACGGGCTAGCGAGCGTGACGCCGAACACCGTCACCGACGAAGCGGCGTTACAGAACGAACTCCAGGAGATCCGCGAGGGCGGTGTGGCCTCTGCCAGAGGGGAGTACATGGAGGACTGGCACGGCGTCGCGTATCCCATCACCCGCGGTACGGACGGCCCGGTAGGTGCCGTCTCGGTCTCCGGACCGGTGGACGAGCTCACGGGTTGGACCCTCGACGAGGAAATCTCGGGGCACATCGTCAGCACCGTCGAGTCCATCGAGGTCGAATTATTCATGGACTGATAGGGTCGAGATAGCGTTTGCAGGTTGTAAACGGCGGTCCGGCGAGATCGCTCAGCGGGGGCGTCGCCAAAGCCTCCAAAAGTTTTATTACATATGGTTGAGGAAATAGTGATGGAGCTAGACCACAGACGCTCCGCTGGCTGTACGACCACCACGTTACTTACCGTCAGGCAAACGTGTGGACCTCTGCCCACATCCGTACAGCCACGCACCGCTATAGCGGCGCCGCAGTTGTCGGTCCGCTACGATCGAAACGTACTGGAGAAGGGTCGCTGGCACGCCGAGCACGGTTCAGCGGTGCCGTCCGCACCGGCGGCAGTCGCTCACCACTCGGCGATGCTCCCGTCGTCTCGCCGCCGAATCGGCGTGTTCCACTTGACGTCGACGGTCGACTGTTCGCGCACCAGTTCCTCGTTGATGTCGATGCCGAGGCCCGGCTCCGTCGGTGGCTCGAAGTAGCCGTCGACGCACCGCAGCGCGTCCTGGTTCTCGAGGTATCTGATGTCCGCTTCCTCTTCGGGGTACCGTTCGAGGCTCTGTTGCTGAATGAGGATGTTCCACGACGTGAACCCGATCTGCAGTGACGCCGCGACCGCGACCGGACCGAACGGGCAGTCGATAGCGGCACCGACGCCGAACGTCTCGGCCATGTCGATGATGCGCTTGGTCTCCGTGATTCCGCCCAGTTGGGCGATGCTCGGCTGAATGATGTCGACGCCGCCGTCGACGAGCAGCGACCGAAACTCCGCCCGTGAGTACAGGCGCTCGCCGGTCGCGATCGGGACGGTCGTGCCGCTCGCGAGTTCCGGTAGCACGTGATTGTGTTCGGGGAGCACGGGCTCTTCGACGAACATCGGAGAGTAGGGCTCGAACGCCTTGATGAGCCGCGTCGCCATCGGTCGGGTCGCTCGCCCGTGCAAGTCGACCCCGATGTCCACGCCCGTCCCGACGACTTCACGGACGAGGGCGAGTTTGTCGACGATTTCGTCCACCTTCGACGGGGCATCGATGTGGCGGAGCTTCGGGCTCCCGGCGATCTTCACGGCGGAGAATCCCGCCTCGACGCTCTCTCTGGCGGCCGTCTCCAGTTCGGAATCGAGCCGGTCCGACCCATGCTGGAGGTCGCCGCCGATCCACCGGTACGCTCGTAACCTGTCCCTAACTGGCCCGCCGAGCAGTTCGTACACCGGCTTCCCGCACTCTTTGCCCTTGATGTCCCACAGCGCCTGGTCGATGCCCGAGATGGCGCTCATGAGAATCGGCCCACCGCGGTAGAACCCGCTCCGGTACATCGCCTGCCAGTGGTCCTGGATTCGGCCCGCCTCGTAGCCGATGATATGCGTCTTCACCAGTTTGTCGACCGCCGCCTTCACCATGTCTGCGTGGCCTTCGAGCGTCGGTTCACCCCAGCCGACGAGACCGTCGTCCGTCTCGAGTCGAACGAAGAGCCATCGCGGCGGGACTTCGAACAGTTCGTAATCGACTATCGTTGCCATGGGTGGTATCCACGCCGTATCCTCATTACTTTACTCCCCCACGAGCCGTGCGGATTTGCGCTCGCCGGCCTCACGAGCGGACTCTCGACTGTCTGGACGACACGCTTCGGTCGGACCCACCGGAAAGTATAACGGTGACTACCGAGACGTTCCAATGATGCGATTCGGAGTCATCGGCTGTGGAATGGTTGCACAGGTCATGCACATCCCCTACCTCGCGGAGCTTCCGGACGCGGAGTTACACGCCTTCGTCGACCCCGCCGAGGACCGGGCGCAGGAACTCGCGGACCGCTACAACGTCCCGCACGTCTACGCCAGTCACGAAGCGCTGCTCGAGAAGCGCGGCGACGAGTTGGACGCCGTAGTCGTGCTCACGCCCTCGCACGCGCACGCCGACGTAGTGGTCGACACGCTCGACGCGGAAATTCACACCCTCGTCGAGAAACCGCTCGCAACGTCGCTCGACGACGCCGACCGGATCGTCGAGGCCGACGAAGCGTCGGACGCGACCGCGATGGTGGCGTACATGAAACGCTACGACCCGTCGTATCAACGGGCACGGGCCGAGATCGACCGCCTCGACGGTATCGACCTCGTCACTGCCTACGACGTAGATCCAGATCACTTCCGCATCGTCGACGAAGTGTACGACCTCGTGGAGGGGAATCCGCCAGAGGAACTCATCGGGGAGAGCGTCGAAAAGCGTCAGTCGGACATCGAGCAGGCCATCGGAACCGACGACGAAACGCTCGTGGACGCCTACGACTTCCAGCTCGAACACGTCTGCCACGACGTCAACGCCCTTCGCGGACTGTTCGGGAGAGTCGAATCCATCGACCACGTGAACGTCTTCGCCGACGGTCGGTACGCGACGGCCCACCTCACCTACGAGGACGGCGTCCAGTGCGTACTGGAGACGGGCGACTCCGACCGCAAGTGGTTCGAGGAGTTCATCCGCGTCGACGCGCCGGACGGCATGGTCACCGTCGACTTCTCGAACCCGTTCATCAGGAACACGCCCACGGAACTCCGCACGAAGCAGGGAATCGAGGAACTCACCGACACGGTCAGAACGCCGTCATACGACGAAGCGTTCAAGCGCGAGCAGGAGGCCTTCATCGACTGCGTCGAGGGCGACGGCGAGGTGAAGACGACCACCGCCGAAGCCAGGGAAGACCTCCGGGTCATCGTCGACCTGTTCAGGGCCTACCGCGGCGAGACGGTTCGAACCGACGACTGAACGCCGCTCGCGACCGTCCCGGAACGGGGAAAGGTTTTGTACGGCGCCGCCGAACGCCTCGATGTTCCAATGCAAGCCGTAGCACTCTATCCCGAGGGGCCGGACCTCCGTGTCATCGGGAAGGAGCGGCCCGTGCCCGCCGACGGAGAGGCCCTGATTCGAACGCTGTCCGTCGGTATCGACGGGTCGGACAGACGGATCGTCGACGGCGAAATCGGCGGAGACGTTCCCGACGGCGAGGACCACCTCGTCATCGGTCACGAGGCCGTCGGCGTCGTCGAGAACGCGAACGGGACTGAGCTCACGGAGGGGACGGTCGTCACACCGCTCGTCCGCCGGCCGACGGACGGGGACTCGCGTTTCGCGCGGACCGGCGAACTCGATATGGCTCCCGCCGGGACGTTCCACGAATGTGGCATCTTCGGGGCGCACGGGTACATGGCGGAGTACTTCACGTGCGAACCGGAGTACCTTGTGACGGTCCCGGAGTCCCGCGCCGAGTACGGCTTCTTCGTCGAACCGGCGAGTATCCTCGAGAAGTCGCTCGACCAGGCGTTCGCTGCCCGCTCTGGGTTCGACTGGCGGCCCGAGAGCGCGTTCGTCCTCGGAAACGGCAACCTCGGGCTGCTCGGCCTCGCTCGTCTGGCCACGGGCGAGGAGTTCGAGCAGACGTACTGCCTCGGTCGACGAGACAGACCGGACCCGACCATCGACTTCATCGAGGGCGTCGGCGGAACGTACGTCGATTCCCGCGAAACGTCCCTCGAGCGAGTCCCGGAGGCTTACGAGGCCGTCGATTACGTCTTCGAGACGACGGGCTATCCGAAGCACGCCGTCGACGCGACGCGCGCGCTGGGACCGAACGGTGTCGCGACGCTCCAGGGGATTCCGGGCGACGAGACGGTCGAACTCGACGCGGGTGCGCTCCACGCCGACCTCGTCGTCAACAACAAGGCGCTGCTCGGCGTGGTCAACTCACGAAAGCCGCACTTCGAAGCGGCGGTCGATTGGCTCGGCGGCGTCTCGACCGAACTGCTCGACGACCTCGTGACCGGCAGGTACGGCCTCGACGAGGTCGACCGCGCCCTCGACGACTCGCCGGAGACCCTCAAGACAGTCGTCTCGTTTGAATGAAGACCCGCCTCCTGGCTGCGGCGGTGTCTCGATCAGTTCGGTCACGCTGAGAATCGCACACGGCCGGTGTCGAAGGGTCATTTCACGCGTGTCGGCTCATAACGGCGATGGTGTGGGACAATACGACGGGTAACTAATAGCACTCCGCGCAGTGGGCGACTGTGCAATAATCACCATGATTTATTACCCATGAGAGGGACGTCTACGTGTATGCCATCTACTGGCAATGGCGCCGAGCGAAAGCAGAGCGCACGTACCGACAGCGAGAGCGGCGGAACGAACAGAGCGATCACCCGTCGGCGGTATCTGACGGCCACCGGAATCGTCGGGGCGACGGCGCTGGCAGGCTGCAGCGGCGGTGACGGCGGTGGTGGTGGAGATGGGAACGGCGAGAGCGGTGGCGGGGGCGATGGCGGTGACGGCGGTTCGACCGGGAACGGCTCGAACTCGGCCGCGACCGAGCTCTCCGTGGCCGCCGTCGAGGGCTCCGGGCGGCTGTTCAAGCGTCTGATGGACGAGTACGTCTCCGACGACACGGGAATCGACGTGAGCGTCCAGTTGTTCCCCTACGCCAATCTCTTCGAGAAGACCAACAGCATCCTCTCGACGCAGAGCGACGCGTACGACATCATGTTCATGGACGACCCGTGGTTCCCCCAGTTCGCGGCAAACGTCGACCCCCTCCTCGACTGGCTCCCCGGCGAACTCCCGCGGGATCAGATCATCGAGAACTGCGTCGAGATCGCCACCTGGCCCACGCCGAACGCGCCGACCGTCCCCTCGGCCGAGGGCCTCGAACAGAAGGTCCGCGGCCAGGTCATCGTCGGCAACACCCAGCTCTACGCCTACAACAGCGCCTACTACGACCAGGTCGGGGCCGACGCCCCGGAAACCTGGGCCGACGTGCTGGAGGCCGGCCAGCAGATCTCCGAGCAGATCGACGGGGCCAACGGCTACATCATCCGCGGGAAGCGCGGCAACCCCGCGATGGCGAACTTCTTCTCGCTCGGCAACGCCGTCGGCGGCACGATGTTCGACGAGAACTGGCGCTACCAGTGGGACGGCGACGCCGGCACCGAGGCCGTCCGCTTCTGGGCAGAGGACCTGAAATCCATCTCGCCGGACGGCGTCACCTCCTTCGACAGCGACGCCGTCCTCAACGGCCTCGGGTCCGGGTCTGCCGCGCAGGCCCCGGCGTGGCCCTCGGCCGCGTCGCTCCTGCTGGACCCCGACGAGTCCCAGGAGGCCAACAACCTCGAGTTCATCCCCATCCCGAAAGGCCACACCGGCGCGGAGCGCCAGGCTCCGACGCAGGGGAACTGGATCATGGGTATCAACAGCTACGTCACCGACGCGAAGAAGAAGGCCGCCGGCCAGGTCATCCAGTCGGCCATCTCCGCCGAGGCCCAGTCGAAGTACGTCGAACTCGGCGGCGTGCCGTTCCGACACGACACCTTCGAGAACCACATGGACGCCCAGACGTGGTTCCCCGCGCTGTACGAGAGCCTCCAGAACGCCCAGTGGCGGCCGCGGACGCCGCTGTACTCGGAGTTCGGTGTCAACCACGGGCAGCTGCTCAACACCGCGCTCGCGGGCGACATCAGTCCCAGCGAGATGACGAGCCAGGCCAAAGAGCAGATCGAATCGACGCTCCAGACCGCGGGCTACTACAGCTAAAGCACATGAGAGAGAGCACTCATCGCCGTCTCGACCGACCGATCGAACCAGGACACACCGCTAACGGGGGGCGAAGACAACACGATGGCGACTGAAACGGACCAGGCGACCGCCGAGATCAGCAGTTTCCAGACCGATACCTCCACGCGGGAGTCGGTCCTGCTGTGGGTCGACGACCACCTCAAGTGGCTGATGACCCTGCCGGCGGTGTTCATCCTGTTCGCGCTGACGTTCTACCCGCTCGTCCGCGCGATACAGATGTCCACCCAGCAGTTCCTGCCCACGGGAACGACCTTCGTCGGCGTCCAGAACTACGTCGACCTCGCGAGCAACGACGCGTTCCTCAATTCGCTGGCAGTCACGGGCAAGTTCATCGGCATCGCCGTCGGCGTCGAATTCCTGCTCGGGTTCGGCATCGCGCTGCTGTTGAACAAGAAGATCAAGCTTCGTGGGCTGTGGCAGACGCTCATCCTGATCCCGATGATTCTCTCGCCGACTGTCATCGGGCTCATCTGGCGGCTGCTGTACGCCCCGAACGGTCTGCTCGACTACATCGTCGCGCCGCTGACCGGCGGGGCCAACGTCGGCTGGATCAGCGAGACCAGCGTCGCGCTGTACTCGGTCATCCTGACCGACATCTGGCAGTGGACGCCGCTGGTCGTGCTAGTGCTGTTCGCCGGTCTGCAGTCCGTCCCCGACGACGTGCGCGAGGCGGCGATCATGGACGGGGCCTCGGTCCGCCAGCGCTTCCTGCACATCACGCTGCCGTACCTCAAGTCGCTGATCGTGCTCGTGCTAATCATCCGGCTGGTGGACGCCCTGCGCGTGTTCGCGAAGGTGTTCATCCTGACCCGGGGCGGCCCGGCGAGCGCGACGAACGTGATCAGCATGCAGATGTACCGGACGGCGTTCAGGTTCAACAACTTCGGCGAAGCCTCGGCGATGGCCGTGTCGCTGCTCGTGCTGGTGATGATCCTCGCGATGAGCTTCGTCAAGATCGCCAACGTGGAGTTCGGCTCATGACGACGAAACAAGACACGCACGCAGACGGACTGCCCTACAAAGAGCCCTCGGGAGTCGAAAAATTCCAGGAGACGCTCCGTGAGTACGGCGTCACGCGAACCGTCACGTACGGCCTGCTGGGGGTGTTCCTCGTGTGGACGCTGTTCCCGGTGTACTGGCTGGTGACGGCGACGCTGAAGACGCGTCAGACGCTGTTGTCGTTCCCGCCGCAGTGGATCCCGCTGGACGCGCAGTTCGGGAACTTCGCGCAGTTGTTCGCCCAGCGGCCGGACTTCGTCCAGTTCATCATCAACAGCACGGTCGTGACGATCACGACGACCGTTCTCGCGACGACCATCGGTGCGATGGCGGCGTACGCGTTCGTCACCTTCGACTACCCATACAATCTGGACTTTCACCTGCCCTTCTACATCCTCTCGACACGGTTCATGCCGCCGATCGTGACCATCATCCCGCTGTTCGTGATCTTCCGCGGCGTCGGACTGGTGAACTCGCTGCAGGGACTCATCCTCGTCTACACGATGTTCAACATCCCCTTCGCGGTGTGGATGATGAAGGGGTTCTTCGAGGAGGTGCCCGACAGCCTCATCGAGTCGGCGATGATCGACGGGCACACGCACCTGGGCGCGTTCTTCAAGATCGTGTTGCCGCTCGTGAAGCCGGGGCTCATCGCGTCGGCCATCTTCACGACGATCATCACCTGGAACGAGTTGCTGTTCGCGGTGATCCTGGCGCTGAACGCGGACGCGATGACCGTCCCGGTGGGACTGGCGTCGTTCGTGACGAAGTTCTCGGTGCAGTGGATCAACATGAGCGTCGGTGCGACCATCGCGCTCGTGCCCGTGTTGCTGTTCGCGTTCGTCGCGCGCCAGCAACTCGTGCGCGGGTTCAGCATGGGGGCGGTCGGCAAATGAGCCGACTCGTTCGGACGACGCGTCGCCCCCGCGTCGATGGACCGGCAGTCAATCGAGCGGTTTCGGAGGCACGCTAACATGGTTACCGTAAACTACGACTCAGTCAAGAAGGCGTACGGCGATACGATCGCGATCGAGGACGTGAACCTCCACGTCGACGACGGGGAGTTCGCGATACTGCTCGGACCGAGCGGCTGCGGGAAGACGACGACGCTCCGCTGTCTGGCGGGGCTGACCCAGCCGACCGAAGGGACGATCACGCTGGACGGTCACGACGTGACGGACGTCCACCCGAAGAACCGGAACATCGCGATGGTGTTCCAGAACTTCGCGCTGTACCCGCACATGACCGTCCGGGAGAACATCGGCTACCCGCTGAAAGTCGCGGGAACGAGCAAGGAAGAGCGCGAAGAACGCATCGACGAGGTCGCGGAGATGCTGGAGATTCCGGAGTTGCTCGACCGCGACATCGCGAACCTCAGCGGCGGTCAGCAACAGCGCGTTGCCCTGGGTCGGGCGATCATCCGCCGGCCGGCCGTGTTCCTGATGGACGAGCCGCTGGCGAACCTCGACGCCAAGCTCAAGATCAGCATGCGCAGCCGCATCAAAGTCCTCCAGCGGGAGATGGACATCACGACGATGTACGTCACCCACGACCAGGAGGAGGCGATGTCGCTGGGCGATAAGCTCATCATCATGGACAAGGGCCACATCCAGCAGATCGGGTCGCCCGACGAGGTGTACCACCAGCCCACCAATCAGTTCGTCGCGGGGTTCATCGGTTCGCCGTCGATGAACTTCGTGACCGTTCGCCGCGAGGGCGACCGTATCCGCGCGGACGGCGCGCCCGACGCGTTCGACGTGGAACTCGAAGCGGAGGTGGCGGACCGCTACCGCGACCACGACGCGTTCACGCTGGGCGTGCGACCGCAGTACTTCGAGGTCCACACCGACCGGACGGAGAACGCCATCGAAGCCGCCGTCGAGGTGACCGAACCGCAGGGCGACGAGCAGATCATCGAAGTCGAAGTGGGCGACCAGCCGGTGAGTCTCACCGTTGTTGCCCCGAGCACCATCGACGCGGAGCGAGGAGACACGATCTGGCTCACGCTCGACGACGAACTCGTCCACGGCTTCGATACCGATAGCGGACAGCGAATCGTCGGGGCCGGTGACCAGAACCGCGGCGTCGCATCCACGCCCGAGGGCGAGATGACTTCGGACTGAGCGGCACTTCGATTCAGTCACCAAATCGACTTTGCACTGCGGACGGCCCCAGACTCGAACCTGACCAGCGGTACGTCCGAAAGCGCGACGGCGGAAACACACCGCCGAGTCGCGTGCAGGACGGAGGTGAGGTCGTTCGGCGACGAGGTCGCTCAAGGACGGTGCGCAGCAACGACTGCTGCGTTGATGGAATCGCCATACCATCCGCACCAGTTGATAATTAAGGGCAGTATCTCGCCCAGATGTTCGTTCTTCGCGAACGCGAGTTCAGTCATTCGGAGACCGATAGCCGTCGCACTGCCAGTTCGATCGCTGATCGGACTCAGTCGACCCGTTCGTTCGGTACTTGCAAACGTCGAACAGTCGCCATACCAACTGTACAACTGTTATTCTTCGTCGCGAAGACACTCCATCTCGTGGCGAATCTGCTATTCGAAACCCTCGCAAGCCCGCAGTGCGGCGAATCCCAGCAACCGGACCGAAACGAGTACAGTTGAACAGCGGTTCGGACAGTGCGAACGAGTTCGCTGCTTCACCGACGCGTCCGTGCCCGACACACGGAGGGACTAGCTTCGGAAACAGCGCTCATCAGCTCCGCATACCAGGAGTGTGAAACACGACACGATTGTCGAAGCGAGTTTCGGAAGTGTTCAACGGAGTTTCGGACGCTCCTTTTCGACTTTTAGCACCAGTTATTTCCTCTCACCACCAAAAATTTATTTATAATATCAAAACATCCCCTTATGAGTGCAGTAGTATAAAATTGAAACCATATTGTCCTACTACATCCCCACATATGGCATCTTGGCGCAGAAGTCTGCTTGTTATCTGTACTTCCGGGTCCATATCGGACTGTGCGTTCGTTTCGGCGTCAGGCGCGCTGAGCCGTCTCCTCGTAGGGCTGGACGACGACGAAGCCGCTCGACCCCTCGAAGGCCATCTGATAGGTCTCCCCCGAGGACTGTCCGATGGCGTCGCTCAGGCTCCGGTCCGTTTTGATGCTCGGTGAGAGGTCGCTCGACCACGCGACGGTGGCGTCGGGATCCGTTCGGACCGGCGGTTCCAGTACGAGTGGGTCGCCGTGGGTCGTGATGGCGACCATGCCCGGACCGGAGAGGAACACGTTCGTGAGGCCGGCCGCGGACGCGCCCCCGACGCTTCCGATCGTTCCGATCGTGTACTCGACGCTGTTCTCGAAGGCGAGCACGTCGTTGCCGTTGACCGAGATGGACTCCCCGTCGCCAAGTTCGAGAATCTGGATCTTCTTGCCCTGTTCGGCGACGTAGACGTGGCCCTGGCCTTCCACCTCCATGACGGGCGTTCCCTCGCTCGACACCTGGTTCTTGAGAAAACCCGTCAGCCCGCCCTCGGCGGAGGACTTGCCGGTGAACGAGAGGTCGCCCTCGTAGGCGATCATCGACCCCGCTTTCGTCATGACCGTCCCGTCCACGTCGATGTCGAGTAGCTTGCTGTTCTCCAGTTCGAATCGGTCCCGACTCTCGTCGGGCGCGTTCTCGGAGACGAAGTCGTCGAGTTGCATTGGCGTATCCGGGCCGTCGATGGGCCCGGGTGACACGTCACCCAGAAGTCGGATAAACGTATCCGCTCGGAGTCGTCCGACGGCGGCAGGAGGGAGCGTCGGTTACGGCGATTCGCTCCGATGTGGCTGTTCCGTGCGAACGACGAATCGCCAACCGCCCGCCGGCGACGAGTCCAGCGAGATACGCCAGCCGTGGAGGTGTGCGAGGGGCTTCGCCAGAGAGAGGCCGAACGCGTACCGCCCGTCGTCGAGAACCGGGCTCAGTTCGAAGACGTTCGAGGGGTTCTCCGGGACCGGGTCCGATCGGGCGTCGTCGACGTAGAACTCGCGGGACCCCGCGCGGACGGTGACCCGGCTCTCGTCGGCGCCGCGTATCGGACTGTCGAACAGCACCTTCAGTAGCGCGCTGGCGAGGACGGGCGAGCAGATGATCGGGAACTGATCGGCGACGACCAGTGACTCGGCGTCGCGTCCGAGGGCGTCCCAGGCCGTCGTCGCCACCTCTTCGATGGCGTGGCGCTCGAAAGAGGGACGATGCTGTATGAGGCGAAAGAGCCGTCGAGCGGCCTCGATGCTCTGTTCGATCCGGTCGTGAGCGCGAGTGAGACGCCGCATCGCCGATTCGTCGGCGGTCATCCCGTCGAACTGGGCGAGGGCCCCGTCGGCGCTGGTGAGCGCGTTTCCGACCTCGTGGAGGAGCATCTCGTTGAGCAGGTCCGCAAGTTCCTGGCGCCCCTCCGTGAGGAGCGCGCCGATCCGTTCGCTCGTGACGTCCTCGTGCGCGACGAGACAGTACCGCTCGTCGGCGAAGGCCACCGTGAACGCGCGCATCCGAAGCCAGTTGAGTGAGTCGGACCCGTGACAGGGAATCACCTCGGAAGCGGTGACCTCCTCGCCGGTCAACACCGCCACCAGGCCCTCTAGCACCCGCTGGGCGTACGGATCGTGGGTCGCGTCGATCGCCTCGAGATAGTTCTGCCCGACCGGCTCCGAGTCCGGTTCGAGACCGTTGCGCTCACCGAACTCGCGCCAGGCCTCGTTGACCCAGACGATGTGGCCCGTTTCGTCGAGAACCGCAATCGTGTGCGGATAGCTGTCGAGGAGTGACGCGCCCAGCCCGGCATCCATATACTATCAGAATCGATAGCTGGCCCCGTATAAATATCGGTAGGTCAAGAGAGGACGCCCGGTTCACAAAGTTGATAGCTCTACGGACATAAATGAATATATTCGACGATGGAGTCACGTCCGCGGTATCGGTATCTCGCGGCCGGTGGTGTCAGCGCGGTCGGACTCCTGACGCTGTTTGGCCACTTCTCACACCTCCACTACGAGCGGACGCTGTACACCGCGACGCTCGGCGTGGCCCTCCCGATCGCGCTCTCGCTGCTCGTCGTCAGCGCCGGGGTGTGGCTGTACGCCAGCGACCTCGACCATCGCCGTACGGTCCGGGTCGCCGTGTGGTCGGGAGTCGGGATGGTCTGTGGAATCATGTTCGGATATCCGGTCATCCCGTACCAGGCGACACACGGCGTCACGCTGGTCGACACGACGTTCCTCGTCGCAAACTGGGCGACGACTGGGACGCTCGGAGGGTTCGTGATCGGATTCTACGACGCGAGACAGCGCCAGTACCGCGCCGCGCTCGAAGCGGAACGCAACGAACTGGCCGAGAGGGAGCACGAACTCGAGCGCGAGAACGAGCGCCTCGAGACCTTCGCCAGCCTGCTCTCACACGACCTCAGAAATCCGCTGACCGTGGCGTCGAGCTACCTCGAACTGGTTCGCGAGACCGGCGACGGCGACCACCTGGACCAGGTCGAGACGTCCCTGAAGCGGATGGAATCGATCGTCGACGACATGCTCACGCTCGCCCGCGAGGGCCAGACGATACGAGAGGAAGATCTTGACACCGTCTCGCTCAGAACGATCGCCATCGACAGCTGGACGACGACCGAGACCGTCGACGCGGAACTCGAAGTCGAGAGCGACAGACAGTTGCGGGCCGACGCGAGCCGCCTGAAGCACGTCTTCGAGAACCTCTATCGGAACGCGGTCGACCACAACGAGACGCCGGTGGCGATCAGTGTTGGCGCGCTCCCGAGTGGCGACGGGTTCTACGTCGAAGACGACGGGTCCGGAATCGCGCAGGCGGACCGCGACCGCGTCTTCGAACCGGGACTCACGACGAGCCCCGACGGGACCGGATACGGCCTGTACATCGTCAGAACGATCGCCGACGCCCACGGCTGGTCGATCCGGGTCGAGCAGAGCGAGAGCGGCGGGGCTCGCTTCGAGTTCACCGGCGTCCAGTAGCACCGGTGGAGCGAGCGCCAGCGACAGCGCTCACGCGAGAACAGTGGGCCTCGCCTACGGCCCGCTCGATTCGGTTGTATAGAGGTAGACCGCGGTGAGCGCGACGACCGCCTCGACGGCTTTCGAGACGATCGCCATCGTGTTGAGTCGGCCGCTCATCGCGAAGAACGCGGCGAGGGTAACGACTGCGTAGCCCGCGGCGACGAGGTACAGTTCCCGCCGCCAGAAACGACTGAAGAACAGGAGCAGCCCGCCGATCCAGCCGGCCCCGTTGAGATAGAACAGGACGCCTGTCGTCTGGCTGAACCCCATCACTCTCGGCGCGAGCAGCAGGTGAATGCCCGCGGAAACCAGTGCGGCGAGGACGGCGACGTACGCGAGACTGTTCACTGGGAGCCGAAAGAACTGCGCGTCTCCCGTCGCTGCGGATTGCTCTGACATATCTCGAGTGTCGTTTTATTGCTATTTAATAATGTCACCTGATTGTCAAATGTTCGAACCGACGTGTGGCCGTCCACGTCGCGGAACTGAATAGCGCCCAGTTCGGCGAAACGTAACTATACCGAATTATCCTGCATATTCATGCCCACCAGTTATTATTCCGGCAAGTAACCGTTATATATGGGTTCACAGATGGGGATGACCCGCGTTCGTGACGCGGACGCGGAGGCGGGACGGGACGGACAGATCAGGGTGCTTCACGTCGACGACGAACCCCACTTCGCCGAGACGACGGCGATGTTCCTCCAGCAAGAGAGCGACCGAATCAGCGTCGAAGCGGAGCGGTCGCCACAGCGAGTGCGCTCGCGCCTCGACGACGAGGACTTCGACTGCATCGTCAGCGACTACCAGATGCCGGGGCGCGACGGGCTGGAGGTGTTGAAGGAAGTCCGGGCCGAGCACCCGAACATCCCCTTTATCCTCTTCACCGGAAAGGGCTCCGAGGAGGTCGCCAGCGAGTCGATATCGCTCGGCGTGACCGACTACCTCCAGAAGGACGGCGGCACCGACCAGTTTGCGGTGCTGGCGAACCGCATCGAGAACGTCGTCGCTCGCGTGCGCGCCGAGAAGGCCGCGAGCGACTACAAGCGACAGCTCGAACACCGCGACCGGGAACTGGAGCGCGTGCTGGCGGCAACGCCCGATGCGGTCGTCATCGTGGGGCAGAACGGAGTCATCCGACAGTTAAACGAGAGCGCCGCCGACCTGTTCGACTACGAGCGAGAGGCCCTCCGCGGCAAATCGGTCGAAGAACTCATGCCGGAGTCCTACAGGGAGGAGCACGTGACGCTCCGCGAGGAGTACGTCGAAGACCCGACGCCCCGGCCGATGGGTGCCGGGCTCGACCTCGCCGCGGTGCGAAGCGACGGCGAGCGGTTTCCCGTGGAGATCAGCCTCGGGCCGCTCCACGTCGACGGCGAGACGCGAATCATGGCGACGATAACCGACATCACGGAGCGAAAGCGACGCGAGGAGGAACTGAAGCGGCAGAACAAGCGCCTCGACGAGTTCGCCAGCATCGTCTCACACGACCTCCGCGCCCCGCTCGGCCTCGCGACGGCGAACCACGAGCTCGTCCGCGAGAACTACGAGGACGAGGCGGTCGAGCGACTCGGCGACGCGCTCGACCGGATGGACTCGCTCATCGACGACCTCCTCACGTTCGCCAGACAGGGGACGCAGGTCATCGACGCGTCCCCCGTTCCGCTGGCACAGGCGGTCGAGTCAGCGTGGACCGCGGCCGGGTCGGCGGACGCGACGCTCGACGTGGCCGGCGAACTCGCCACCATCGTCTGTGACGAGGACCGCCTCCTCCAGTTGCTGGAGAACCTCTTCAGGAACGCGAGGGCACACGGCGGCGACGACGTCACGGTCCGGGTCGGGTCGTTCTCGGACGGGTTCTACGTCGCCGACGACGGCCCCGGGATACCGCCGAGCGAGCGCGAGAAGGTCTTCGAGACTGGATATTCGACAGCGGAGGACGGGACCGGCTTCGGGCTGGCGATCGTCGAGCAGATCGTCGACGCCCACGGATGGTCGATCCGGGCCGAGGAGAGCGAGAACGGCGGCGCGCGGTTCACCATCGCCGACGTGACGGTCAGGTGACGACCGGCGCGACGGTGTCATCTGGTTTCCAGAGCGTTCTCAGCCGGTAATAAGATGGATACGGTTTTATCCCCTCTTGCGTCCAAGGTCGAGCATGCCCAGTCTCTCAGCAGCTGACGAGCTCTCGACGCTGCTGGCGCACTCCCACGACATCCTCACGGTCGTCGACGAGGAGGGGACCATCGAGTACGTCAGCCCCGCCGTCGAGACGATCTTCGGGTACGAGCCCGAGAGTCGCATCGGTAGGACGGTCTTCGACTCGATCCACCCGGACGACCGAGACGCGGTCTACGAGCGCTTCGAGAGCCTGCTCGAATCCCCCGAGCAGGTCACCCGCCCGGTCACGTACCGACAGCGCCACCGCGACGGCCACTGGGTGTGGCTCGAATCGGTCGCCGGGAGCCACACGGAGACGGCCCCATACGGGTACGTCGTCAACTCCCGCGATATCACGGAGCGCAAGGAGCGCGAGCGGGAACTCGCCGAAGAGCGACAGAAGTACGAGACCCTCGTCGAACAGGGCCACGAAGGCGTCGTCATCGTCCAGGACAAGGAACTGCAGTTCGTCAATCAGGCGATGACCGCGCTGACGGGCCTGTCGGAATCGGAGCTCCTCGGCCGGCCGTTCTACGAGATTATCGCTCCGGAGTACCACGAGCTCGTGACCCGGCGCTACGAGGAGCGAATCCGCGGCGACGAGCCCCAGTCGCGGTACGACGTCGAGGTGATCACCGACGACGGCGACCGCCGGCATATCGACCTCGAAGTGTCGCGTATCCAGTATCGCGGCAAGCCGGCGACGATGGCCACGTTCCACGACATCACCGACCGAAAAGCGTACGAGCGACGGCTGGAGGAGCAACGCGACGACCTCGACCTCCTGAATCAGGTGCTGCGCCACGACATCCGCAACGACCTCCAGCTGGTCACCGCCTACGCGGACCTGCTGACGGACCACGTCGACGACGAAGGCGAGGAGTACCTCGAAACCCTGACCGAGAGCTCTGAACACGCGGTCGAGTTGACCCAGACGGCACGGGACATGGCGGAGGTCATGCTCGCGAATTCGGCAAACGAACAACGGGTGTCGCTCCGGAAGGCGCTCGAACGGGAGTTCGAAGACGTCAGTGCGGACTATCCCCGCGCGGTGCTCACCATCGACGAGCCGGTTCCGGCCGTGACGGTCCGGGCCGACGAAATGCTGAGTTCGGTGTTCCGTAACCTGTTGAAGAACGCGGTCCAGCACAACGACAAGTCGGTCGCCGAGGTCGACGTCTCGGTGACGGTGCGCGACGAGGCCGTCGTCGTCCGCGTCGCGGACAACGGCCCCGGCGTTACCGACGAGGGCAAGGAGCGCATCTTCGGCAAGTGCGAGAAGGGACTGGAGAGCGGCGGAACCGGCATCGGGCTGTACCTCGTCCAGACCCTGGTCGACAGCTACGGCGGCGAGGTCTGGGTCGAAGACAACGAGCCGGAGGGTGCGGTGTTCGTCGTGGAGCTTCCGAAGGCAGAGTGAGCGGGTGAGTGTGGCCCCAATAGCGGTGACGGGGACAGCGGACTGGCGGAGTCCCGACACCAGGGATATTTTCCGGGTGCGAATCGAAGTGAAACTATGACGGTAGTCGTCCCGTTCGACGGGTCCGAACTCGCGGAGGCCGCGCTGGTCCGAGCGACCGAGTTCGGCATCGTCTTCGACGAAGACGTGCTGGCCGTGACCGTGATCCCGCGGGGCAACACCGAGTACGCCAGAGAGCGGGACTGGCTCGGCCCGAGCGAGTCGTTCGACATGGAGGCCGTCGTCGCGACGGTCCACGGGCAGGTGACGGACCTGTGTCCGAGCGCGGACTTCCGACACAAGACCGTCGACCGCTACGCGCCGGCGGGGACGATCGCCAAGCGCGTCCGGAACGTCGCACAGACGGTCGACGCCTCGATGGTCTTCATCGGGAGCGACAACGCCGGCCACCTCGTCTCGACGGTCAGCAGCGTCGGTCAGTCCATCGCCATCGACCACGAGTACGACGTGGTCATCGTCCGCGACCGGAGCCCCGCAAAGATCACCAAACTCAGAGACGCCTCGCTCCACGACAGGGGAAAGTCGGACTTCTATCTCCCCGAGTGAGCGCCAACTGCGACCCCGGACGCGCCACGATGGGCTGGAAGCCCTCCTCGCATCGCCAACGGGATTACTGGCTACGGCGAACACACGGCTATGACGCGAGTCACGGTCTGGAACGAGTTCGTCCACGAGCAGGAGAACGACGCCGTCGCGGAGGTATATCCCGACGGCATCCACGAGACGATCGCCTCGGCACTCGACGACCGCGGGTTCGAGACGCGGACGGCGACGCTCCACGAGCCAGAACACGGGCTGACCGAGGCCGTGCTCGACGACACGGACGTGCTGACGTGGTGGGGGCACACGGCCCACGACGCGGTCGACGACGCCGTGGTCGCCCGCGTGAAAGAGCGCGTCCTCGACGGCATGGGACTGCTCGTCTTGCACTCGGGACACTACTCGAAGGTTTTCAGGGACCTGATGGGGACGACCTGCGACCTCAAGTGGCGGGAGGCCGGCGAGAGAGAGCGCCTCTGGGTGGTCGAGCCCGGACACCCAATCGCCGACGGGGTCGGCGAGTACGTCGAACTGCCCGAGGCCGAGATGTACGGCGAACGCTTCGACGTGCCCGCGCCCGACGCCCTCGTGTTCACCTCGTGGTTCGAGGGCGGCGAGGTGTTCCGCTCCGGGTGTTGCTACCGCCGCGGCGCGGGCCGGATCTTCTACTTCCGACCGGGCCACGAGACGTATCCGATCTACCACGACGAGACGATTCAGCACGTCCTCGCGAACGCCTGCGAGTGGGCCGCGCCCGGCGACGACCCGCCGGAACCGTCGTTCGGGAACGCCGCACCGCTCGAGTCAATCGACGGCGACGGGTCCGAACGCTGACGCGGCCACCGCTCACCGGCCGAACCAAAGAGATATGACCCTCTCGCGGGACGTCTGGCCCATGCAGGACCTGCCAGCGATCGGACTCGGGACGTGGGAGAACACGGATCCGGAGACGTGCGCCGAGAGCGTGCGCACCGCGCTCGAAGCGGGCTACCGACACGTCGACACCGCACAGCACTACGAGAACGAGGACGCCGTCGGTGAGGGCATCGCGCGGGCCGACGTGCCCCGCGAGGAGGTCTTCGTCGCGACGAAGGTCCATCCGGTACGGTTCGGGCTGGCCCACGACGAGGTCATCGAGGGACTCGAAGCCTCGCTCGACCGCCTGGGACTCGACTATCTCGACCTCCTGTACGTCCACTGGCCGGTCGGGAACTACGACGCCGCCGAGACGCTGCCGGCGTTCGACGAACTCGTCGACCGCGGCCTCGTCGACCACGTCGGCGTGTCGAACTTCAGCACCGAACTGCTGGACGAGGCGATGGACCACCTCGATTCGCCGCTGTTCGCTCACCAGGCCGAGACTCACCCGCTGCTCCAGCAGGACGACCTCGTGGCACACGCACAGGAGCACGACTACCACCACGTCGCCTACTCGCCGCTGGCGCGCGGTCGGGTCTTCGAGCTGGCCGAGGTCACCGAGATAGCCGAGAAACACGACGCCAGCGCGGCACAGGTCAGTCTCGCGTGGCTCCTCTCCCGAGAGAACGTCAGCGTCGTCCCGAAGGCCACAGGCGAGGCACACATCCGGGACAACCTCGGCGCGCTCGACCTCGAACTCGACGAGGAGGACGTCGAACGGATTCGCGACATCGAGCGCCGCGAGCGGTTCGTCGAGCGCGACGGCGCGCCGTGGCAGGAGCGCTGACCGGACGTCGGTCGGCCGCCGGGCAGAACCGTCCCGTCTCGCGTTTTTCACCGATGATATTTGCGGTCGCACGTTTAAGTACGACGCCGGGATAGAGCTACCAATATCCGATGCCACTCGTAGCTGACAGGCTGTTCCCGGTAGTGGGGCAGTCATCCGTGGCTCGCCTATCGCCGGCCGGTACGCGGTCTGCGTCGACGAGCGGAGGGTGGGCCGCCGCGTGAAGCTCCGTACGCAGATCGGGGTTGTACTGGTGGTCCTCGCCGTCGTCCTGTCGGGAATCGTGTTCGCCGGCTTCCAGATGAACAAGCAGTCGGTGACCGACCAGCAGACGGAGGCGGTCGCCCACGCGAGCGAGGAGGTCGCGAACGACCTGAACACGAAAGTCGCCGGCCTCAAGCGAACGGTTCGACTCCGAGCGACGAATCCCGACATCACGGCCCACGGTCAGCCGCGGCAGCGCCGCGCGCTCCAGGCGACAGTCGACGAGAGCGCGTTCAGCGGCGTCTCGGTCATCCACCGGAACGGCACGATGACCGGCATCGCCGCCGGGCTCGACCCCGAGACGCGCGACCGACTCGTCGGGAACGACTTCAGCAACCGCCAGTACTTCCAGCGGGCCGTCCGCGGCGAGACGTACGTCAGCACGCCCGTGGTCGCCGAGTCCGGCAACCACATCGTCACGATTAGCACGCCGATCTATCGGAACGGGACCGTAGTTGGCACGCTCAACGCGGCGCTGCATCTCGAGAACAGCTCGTTCCTCCGCAACACGACGAACGCCGTAGACGGGTATCAGGGCGTCACCATCCGGTCGAGGTCCGAGACAGTCATCTACGAACGGCGCCCCGATCCGGCGACGAACCTGATCGTGACGAACGCGACCGTCGCGGAGACCGGTTGGACCGTGAGCGTGCGTGCGAGCCGGGACGTCATCGCCAGCGACCTCCGTTTGGTCACCCTCTATCAGTTCGGCGCCGTCGGGCTGGCGCTCCTGCTCGTCGGCGCGCTCGGCGTCCTGCTGTACACGCGGACGCTCTCGTACCACGAGCGCCTGCTCGACGGGTTCGACAGGCTCTCCGGCGGGGAGTACGGCTACCGGCTCGACGCCGACGCGACCGAAGACTGGGAGCGAGTCCTCGCCGGCTTCAACGACATGAGCCGGACGCTGGCGACATACGAGCGCGAGCGAACGGAGCAAAACGAACAGCTCCAGCGCGAGCGTGACCGGTTTCGGGCGCTGTTCCAGGGGATTCCGGAACCCGTCGTCATCGTCGAGTTCACCGAGAGCGGCACGCTCCTCCGGGACGCGAACGAAGCGTTCGAGACGACCTTCGGGTACGATATCGACGAGACGGGCGGGGAGAACCTCAACGACCTCATCGTGCCCGAGGGCGAGCGAGCCGAGGCGCGTGCCATCGACGAGCAGGCGGCCACCGGCGCGCGTCAGACCCGCGAGGTCCGCCGCGAGACGAGCGACGGCGTGCGCGACTTCCTGTTTCGGTCGACGCCGCTCGTCCGCGAGGACGACACGGACCAGCAGTTCGGCGTGTACGTCGACATCACCGAACGGAAAGCACAGGAGCGGGCGCTCAGAGAGCTCACCGAGCGCCTCGACATGGCGCTCGAGGGCGGGCGACTGGGCGTGTGGGACTGGAACGTGCGGACGGGGGAAGTCACGTACGACGAGCGGTGGGCGGAGATGCTGGGGTACGACCTCGACGAGATCGACAACCGCCTGAGCGCGTGGGAGAGGCGGATCCATTCCGACGACCGCTCCGACGTGGACGCCGCGCTCGACGCGCACCTCGCCGGCGAGACCGAGCACTACGAGTGCGACCACCGGCTTCGGACGAAGGGCGGCGACTGGATCTGGATTCGCGACGTGGGCCGGGTCGTCGAACGCGACGCCGACGGCGAACCGCTCAGGGCGGTCGGCATCCATCAGGACATCACCAAGCAGAAGGCGCGCGAGCGGACGCTCCGTGAGACTCTCGAGGGGACGCGGACGCTCATCCAGGCCGAGACGGCGACGGAAGCCGCCGAAATCGCCGTCGACATCGCCGAAAACGCCCTCTCGTTCCCGGTCAGCGGCGTGTGTCTCGACGAATCGCGCGGCCGACTCGACCCGATGGCGACAGACGGCAGTGCGGGCGAGCGGATCGGGTTCGTCCCGTCGGGCGAGGCGGGCGGCGACCACGGCGTCCACGAACTGGTCTCCGATGCGTACGCGTCCGGCGAGACGCGTGTCGTCGGCGACGTCGAGACGGCCTATCCGGAGATCGCCGACGAGGCGGTCGTGGAGAGCCTGATCGTCCATCCGCTGTCGAACCACGGCGTGTTCGTCACGGCCGCCCGCTCGGCGGCGGCGTTCGACGAGTTCGACCGCAACCTCGCAGAACTGCTGGCGGCGATCCTGACCGCGACGCTCGACCGTCTCCACCGCGAGCAGCGCATCGAGTCCCAGCGCGACAACCTCGACCTGTTGAATCAGATCGTCCGCCACGACATCAGGAACGACTTACAGATCCTCCTTGCGCGACTCGACATCCTCGCCGACTGCGTCGACGAACGCGACCTGGAGCACGTCGAGACGGCCCTGAAGAGCGCCGACAGCGCGGTCGAACTGACCCGGACGGCCCGCGACATGTCGGAGGTGATGCTCCAGTCGGAGACCGACTGTCATCCCGTGTCGCTCCGTGGCGTCCTCGACCGACAGCTCGACGAGTTCCGCTCGACGGAGCCGCAGGCACAGATCTCGGTCGACGGTCTGCTCCCGCCCGTCACCGTCGCCGCCAACGAGATGATCGACTCGGTCGTCCGCAATCTGCTCAAGAACGCCGTTCAGCACAACGACAAGGAGACGCCCGAGGTCACCGTCTCTGCGGAGGAGCGGACCGACAGCGTCGTGCTTCGGGTCGCCGACAACGGTCCCGGCGTGGCCGACGAGGTTCGGGACTCGATATTCGGGAAAGGGCAGAAGGGCCTCGACAGCAAGGGGACCGGAATCGGGCTGTATCTCGTGTACACGCTCGTCGACGGCTACGGCGGCGAGGTGTGGATCGAGGACAACGAGCCGGAGGGGGCGGTGTTCGCCGTGGAACTACCGAAGGCGTCGACGTGAGGAGCGACCGGTGACGGCCGCCGTCGCTCACTCGATCCAGACGGTCTTGCGGTTGACGAACTCCCGGATGCCGGCCGCCGAGAGCTCGCGCCCGTAGCCGGAGTCCTTGACGCCGCCGAAGGGGACCCGCGGGTCCGACTTCGTGAGCTGGTTGACGTACGTACAGCCGGCGTCGATGCGCGTCGCGACGCGCTCACCGCGGTCCCGGTCCTCGGTCCAGACGGACGCGCCGAGGCCGAAGCGCGTGTCGTTGGCTTTCTCGATAGCCGCGGCCTCGCTCTCGACTCGGAACACCGACGCGACGGGGCCGAACAGTTCCTCGGCGTCGGCCGGACAGCCCTCCGGCACGTCGGTCAGCACCGTCGGCGGGTAGAACGCGCCCTCGCGGTCGAGCGGGTCGCCGCCGGCCAGCACCGTCGCGCCCGCCTCGACGCTCGCCTCGACCTGCTCGTGGAGGTCTTCGAGGAGCGACTGGCTGGCCTGCGGGCCGACCTCGGTGGCCTCGTCCATCGGGTCGCCGACGGCGAGCGACTCGACCTCGTCGAGGAACGCGTCGAGGAACTCGTCGTAGACGGCGTCGTGGACGACGAAGCGCTTTGCGGCGATGCAGGACTGCCCGCCGTTCATGTTCCGGGCCCACGCGCCCGTCTCGGCGGCCGCCTCGACGTTGGCGTCGTCGAGGACGACGAACGGGTCGCTCCCGCCGAGTTCCAGCACCGTCTTCTTGAGGTGCTCGCCGGCCGTCGAGGCCACGGCCCGGCCCGCGGGACCGCTCCCCGTGAGCGTCGCGGCGCGGACGCGCTCGTCTTCCAGCACGTCGTCCACGAGGTCCGAGGGGATGAGCAGCGACTGGAACGCACCATCGGGATAGCCCGCTTCGCGGAACACGTCTTCGATGGCCCGCGCACAGCCCGGGACGTTCGAGGCGTGTTTCAGCAGGCCGACGTTGCCGGCGGTGAGCGACGGCGCGGCGAAGCGAAACACCTGCCAGAACGGGTAGTTCCAGGGCATGACGGCCAGGACCGGCCCGAGCGGGTCGTAGCGGGTCTTGACCGTCGCCTCGGGGGGACTGGGGTGGTGGTCCGCGGCGAGGTACGCGTCGGCGAACTCGGCGTAGTGGTCACACACCCAGGCGCACTTCTCGACCTCGCTCTCCGCCTGCGTGATCGGCTTGCCCATCTCCCGGGTCATCACCTCGGCCAGTTCACGCGTGCGGTCGCGGAGCACCTCGCCGGCGCTGGCGAGCAGTTCCTGTCGCTCGCGAAGCGACACCTCGCGCCACGACTCGAAGGCGTCGGCTGCGTCGGCCAGCGCCCGCTCCACGGCCGCAGGCGAGTCCTCCTCGTACGTGTCGATTCGCTCGTTCGTCGCCGGGTTGACCGCGTCCATGCGATAGCGTTGCAAGGGGTGGGGTATCAGGTTTTCTCCCACCGCGACCGGCGTCGCGGGGAGTGTCGTCCGAGACGACGGAACGCGTCGTCCGCTCGCGGACGCCCGTCCCGCAGTGCCCGAATAGAAGGTGATAATAGTTTTCGACTGCGAACCCCGACAATGACTTCCGCGAATCGGTGGTGGCTGTCCGATGAGTGACGCACAGACGGACGTTCGCGCGTACACCCTGCGGCTGGAACTGGTCGACGAGCCGGGAGAACTACTGCGGTCCCTGCGACCGATCGCCGAGCACGGCGGGAACCTCCTCTCGATATTCCACGAGCGCGGGAACGTGACCCCGCGCGGGCACATCCCCGTCGAGGTCGACATCGAGGCGACGCCGGACCGGTTCGAGACCATCGTCGAGGGGCTCCGCGACGCCGGTATCAACGTCATCCAGGCCGGGACCGAACGCTACAGCGAGGGGATGACCATCATCCTCTCGGGACACCTCATCGACACCGACCTCTCCGACACGCTCTCGCAGATTCAGGAGACCAAGAGCGCGACGGTCACGGACATCTCGCTGTCCGCGCCGGCGGGGGCGTCCGACATCTCGAGCGCCCGGATGAAGCTGGCGACCGAGTCGGGGTCGACCGAGGAGGTCCTGGCGGTCATCCGCGACATCGCCGACGAGAAGGACCTGCGGCTGGTCGAACCCCTCACGACCGGGGGGGCGGAATGAGGCTCGCTGTCCTCGGGGCCGGGGCCGTCGGCGCGTCGGTCGTCGACCTCGCTGCCGATTTCGGCCACACCGTGACGGCCTTCGCCGACTCTCAGAGCGCGGTCGTCGATTCGGCGGGTATCGACGCGGCCGACGCGCTGGCCGCGAAGCGAACCGACGGCGTCGTCGGCTCCGGCGACCCGAGCGACGCGCTGTCGGCCGACTACGACGTGCTCGTCGAGGCCACGCCGACGACGCTCGGTGACGCGGAACCGGGGTTCAGCCACGTCCGGACCGCGCTCGAACGCGACCGCCACGTCGTGCTGGCGAACAAGGGACCCATCGCCGAACGGTTCCCGGAGATCATGTCCCTCGAGGCCGAGAGCGCCGGCACCGTCCGATTCGGGGCGACGGTCGGGGGCGCGATGCCCGTCGTCGCGACCATCGAGGACTTCGGGCCGTCGCGGATCTCGGCGATGCGCGGGGTCCTGAACGGGACGGCGAACTTCGTCCTCTCGCGGATGGCGGCCGAGGGGCTGGACTACGAGCACGTGCTGGCGGAAGCCCAGGACCTCGGCGTCGCCGAGGCCGACCCCAGTTTCGACGTGGACGGGACGGACGCCGCCCTGAAGGGCGTCATCGTCGCCAACGTCCTCGACCCGGACGGCGGGTACACGCTCGCGGACGCCGACGTGGACGGGATCGAGGACCTCCCGGGCAGTATGCTCGAACTGGCCAAGGAGGACGGCCGGACGATTCGGCTCATCGTCGAGTTCGCGGACGGGCAGGTACGCGTCGGTCCGCGCCTCGTCCCAGAGAACGCCGCGCTCGCGCCGGCCGGGACGCGCAACGCCGTCCAACTGGAGACGGAACACGCCGGCCAGCTCGACATCTCCGGTCGCGGGGCCGGCGGGACGGAGACGGCGAGCGCGGTGCTATCGGACGTCGGACGGATACAGTCCTAATCAAAAAGCCGACTCAGTCGGAGAGCGTCAGTTCCTGCGGGACGGCGACTTCCTCCGCTTCGAGCACGTCGATGAGGTGTTCGGAGGCGTTCGCGTTCTTCGTCGCGTCGACCAGCGTGCGGAGCTTTTCGAGGGGTATCTGGCCGGGCGCGTAGTCGTTGTCGTCGCCCTCCAGCGGCGCGTAGCCGAGCTTCGATCCGTAGAGATGCGCAATCGCTCGGGTGTGGCTTCCGATCTCGCCCATCGAGATGCCGGCGACGTCGATGCCGCGCTGGGTCGCGGTGTTGACGGCGTCCAGGAGCGTGAGGGCGTCCGCGTTGCTCTGGGGAAAGGTGGCCACCTTCGCGATGTCGCCGTATTCGGCACACTGCGCGATGATTGCGTCGAGGATGTCCCGGTCGGGCGTCTCTTCGAAGTCGTGATGTGAGATGATGAGCTGGACGTCGTTCTCGCGGAACTCGTGGACGATCCACTCCTTTCCGCGGGCGATCTCCAGTTCGATGTCGACGAACTCCACCGCGTCGAACCGGGACGCGGCGAACAGGTCGTCGAGTCGCCCAGAATCAGTCGCTTTGCCGCCGAACCAGCGTGTCCGGTTCGTCGCGATGAGGGGGAGTTCGCCGTCGTACGCAGCGATCTGCTCGACGGGGTCGGTCGCTTTGTCCATCCGAAATTCGATGAGGTCTGCCACTCCTCGGGCGTCAGGTTCCCGTGTAAGATCGTTTGTTGTAGCCGCGAGAGCGAAGTCGTCTATTTTCATGGTACCAGTTACCACTCCAGCACATATAAAATTTGGTTCTGGATTCTGCATAGTTATTGATTTATGTTCCGGGGGAGAGGGACAATCGGTGAGAGGTCAGTTTCGAGGGGTTTTGTACGTCCAAATATCCAATATTCTGATTCATATACTTCCATTTTCGGATTTTCTAAGTCTATACCTCCTCATATGGGTTCGGAACGGAAGGATCGTTTTCTATAGAACCCTAATTGAAGATGGGATCTCGGTTTCCAATCGCAGTATTCGAAGCGGAGCGTCCAGCTGGCGGCCTCGGACAGATGGAGAGGGATCCGACCGCAAGTCGCCGGACCGCGTCGTTGAATCGAAGACGATCCGATGCGGAGGGAACGACGATCCGCGCGCCCGCCTGGCAGGGCCGGTCTAACGTTTGCGACAGTCGCCATCGAAATCGCTGTCCATCTGATCGCGGCCCGGAAATGCGATCGGTGTGGCAGTCGGTTCCGTCGCCAGCGGTAAACCGACCCGAAAATGTGCGGGGTAACGCCAGTGGGGTCGGAGCACAAACGGGTACGTATGAGCGCCAAGCGAGCGTGCAGTAACTGGGACAACGCCGAGTGCGAGGGGACTGTCGGCTGCCCCCCACGATGTCCGCGGTTCTTCGACGACCGCGGGGACCCGCTATTGGTCCGGGAGTTCGACGATGAATTCGACGACCTCGTCGAGATGTACGCGTCGCTCGGGGCAGCATCTCGAACGATGGGGATTCCGCCGGCGGACGGGGACGCGCTCCGGCGGTGGCTGAAAACGATTCTCTCGGACGGCTGGAGCCTAGTTGCGACCCATACGGAGCGAATCGTCGGCCACGCGGCCGTAATTCCCGAAGGAGGCGGCGAACCGGAGTTCGTGATCTTCGTCCGCCGCGGCTATCGAGGCCGCGGCATCGGAACGGAGCTGGTCAAACAGGTGCTCGCGTACGCCGAAGACCGGGGCCACGAGCGACTGGTACTCGACGTCTCGCCCGAGAACGAGCGCGCTATCACCGTCTACCAGAACGTCGGCTTCGAGACCGTGGAGCGAACGGGCATGAGCCGGACGATGGAACTCCCGTTGCGGAAGCCGGTCGTCGAGGACTGTCAACGGCCGCCAGCGACGCGAGAGACCCGATAGGGCTCAGGACTCCGGGGACCGACCGGCACAGAGGCAACGGTGATCTGTCGGTGCGAGAGTGCGTCCTCAGCCACTCGGAGCGTTTCAACACTGTCGAAATGAGCGTGCCCGACACGAACGGCGACGAGCACAGTAGGGCAGTCACCGGGCCGTTCGACGGCCAAACCGACGGTTTCGTTTCGATTATTGTGAAACACGCTGGCAACAGGTCTACGACGAAAACGTCAGGGAAATATCTGATAGTAACAGATGTACGCGTGTTAGTTCCCTCTCGCTGTGGGGGATTTTCGTTACAACAATATTGAAACGTTGGTCGTTGGCTGTCAGATAGTGGTGTATGCCGGCACAGAATGTAATAGAACCTCCCGATTTTCCCGGATAGTTCGACGAACAGTCGTCTATTCGTTCTGTTCCCTGCGTTCAATCGTTTCCGTAGCACATGACCGTGTTGACAAGATTTATATATCATAGTTCCAAACCTACCTTCACCGATGGCTAAGCAACAGGTACTCGTTACGGGTCCGTTCGGCGAGGCAGGGGAAGCGATTCTCAACCACCTGGCCGAGAAGGACGCCTACGAGTTCACGTATCTCAACCGGAGCGACCATCCCGACTACGAGACGTTCGTGGCGGACGTCGGGGACTACGAGGCGATTCGTCCGGCGTTCGACGGGCAGGACGCCGTGATTCACCTCGCCGCGCAGTCCGACGCGGGCGCGGAGTTCGAGGACATCATCGAGCCGAATATCGTGGGCACGTACAACGTCCTCAAGGCCATGGAGGACGCGGGGGTCGAGAAACTCATCTACGCGTCCTCCCAGCGCGTCATGGGGCTCTACGAGGAAGACCACGCGCCGGAACTCTACGAGGAGGACTACCCCAGCGAGTTCGACCCGCTCCGCCTCACCCACGAGACGCTCCCCAAGCCGGACGGCTACTACGGGGCCTCGAAGATGTTCGGCGAGCACATCTGTCGGTCGCACGCGCGACGCGACGGCGCGCCGAGCCAGGTGTACTCGCTTCGCATCTCCAGCGTCCGGACCGCCGAGTACGACCACCCGTACGGCGACGCCGAGCGGGGCGTCGACCGCGGCGACGAGCACGTCGTCGACGACGACGAGGTGTGGGACCAGTCTCAGACCGGGTCGTGGGAGCGCGGCAGCGAGGAGTACCAGGAGATGGTCAAGCGACTCAAGGCGTCCTGGACCTCCCAGCGCGACTTCGCCCACCTGCTCGAGTGCTGTCTGGAAGACGAGGACGTGACCTACGACGCCTTCTACGCCGTCAGCGGGAACGCGTCGCGGTGGTTCGACATCGAGCACGCGCAGGCCGTCCTCGGCTACGAGCCGCGAGACGACGGCTCGGAGTGGGACAGCCCGCCGAACTGAGCGGCGACAACACACGGCCCGGGAGCGACGGCGACTCGGCTCACTCGGCGCGTTTCAGCTTCAGTTCGATGATGTTCTTCTTGTTCATCAGCGCCGGTGCGAGGTCCTCTTCGACCCGCTCCGGCCCCATGCGGCTGAGCGGACCGCTGATGCTGATCGCGCCGATTGCGTCGTCCGGTTCGGAGACGATGGCCGTGCCGATGGCCGCCACGCCGGGGAAGTGCTCGCCGCGGTTGATGGAGTAGTCCCGCTCTCGAATCGTCTCCAGTTCCTCGAACAGCGTCTCCCGGTCGGTGATCGTGTCGTCAGTGCGTGCCGGCATCCCGCGCTTGCCGAGAATCCCCTCGACCGTCTCCGTCGACAGTTCGGAGAGGATGGCCTTCCCCGTCGCGGTCGTGTGCAGGTACAGGTGGTCACCGAGGGGCGCGTCGTCGTCGATGGACTGCTGGCTGTGGGACTTGTACAACTGGACCGAATAGCCGTCCTCCTCGACGGTGATGTTGGTGTGTTCGTCGGTCTGCTCCTGTAAATCGTCGATCTCGGGCTTGGCCGCCTGGAACAGCGCCATCTCGTCGCGCATCCGACCGCCCCGTTCGAGGAACCGGAAACTGCAGTCATAGACTTTTCCTTTGCGTACGACGTAGCCCGTCTCGACGAGGGTCCCGAGATGGATGTGCGCCGTGCTGGGCGGCATGTCGAGGGCCTCGGCCGTCTCGGAGAGCGTCGCACCCTCCGCTTCGTCGAGGAACGCCATGACGGCGAACGCCTGTTCGACGCTCTGCAACCGCCGCGACCCGGATTCGGACTGGTCTGCCATACCGGGAGTCTGTCGTCCGCAGGCTTAACGACTGCGACTTTTTCAACGATGTCGTAACGGTCCCGGAAAAGGACACAGCGGTGGCCCGGGACACACTGGGGGAACCGCTCGGAGCCGACTGGAAGTTACTGAATCGAGTCTTCCGGCCCCACCACGTCGAGGTCCTCGAACAGTTCGTCGTAGCCGTTGAGTTCGTAGAGGTACTCGCCCTCGACGAGTTCGTCGCGAACGGTGTCTTCGGCGTCGAGTTTCTCGCGGGACCGTTCGAGGACCTGCTCTGCCCCCGAACTCGGGATGACGGCGAGACCGTCGTCGTCGCCGATGACGATGTCGCCGGGGTCGACGCTGACGCCGCCGACGGATATCGTGACGTTGACCGAACCCGGGTCCTGCTTGAGCGGTCCCTGCGGGTTCGTCCCTCGCCCGTAGACGGGGAACTCCATCTCGGCGATCTCGCGGCTGTCCCGGTACGCACCGTCGATGACGATGCCGGCGAGGTTGTTCACCTGGCAGGACTTGCACATCAGTTCGCCCAGGTGGCCGGTGTCGGTGTACCCGTCGCAGTCGATGACGAGAACGTCGCCGGGTTCGGCCATCGTGATCGCCTTGTGGATGATGAGGTTGTCGCCGGGGGAGGCCTTGACCGTGACCGCTGTTCCGGCCAGCTCGACGCCGTCGTACGCGGGTTCGATGCCTGCGTCCATCGTCAGTCCGATGTTCCCCGTCACGTCGGAGACGATAGTGCTAGGCACGTCTTCGAAGGCCTCGACGATTTCACGGTCCGGTCGCTGCACCTCGTGCTCGATGGTGTGCATGCTCGGAACCAAGAGTATCGGCAGTGATTAATCTATTGGTCCGGGTACTTCGCGGCTACGCGAACGGGCGACTCGGACTCGTCGCGGCGCTCACCGTGCAGGCGCTGAAAAATGAGTCGCGGAAATGGGGGGGAGAACGACCGCTCGGAGACGGCGTTACTGCTCTTCGATACCCAGTTCGTCGACGAGGTTCCCGTAGTACTCGTACTGCTGTTCGAGGAACGAGTTGAACTCCTCGGGGCCGCGCTGCACCCGGATGAAGTCGTTGTTGTTCATGAACTCCACGAAGCCCTCGTCCTCGTAGATGGAGTTGTAGACCTCGGTGATCTGCTGCTTGCGCTCGTCGGAGATGTCGGACTGGACGAAGTGACCGAGCCAGGACCCGATGCGGACTTCGAGCCCCTCGGCGGTCAGCGTCGGCGTGTCCGGCAGCGCCTCAACCTGTTTGTCGAACGCGACGCCGAGCGCCCGGAGCGGGCCGTCGCGGACCTGGGCCGCGGCCTCGGCCGCGCCGACTGCGGTACAGTCCGCCTCCTGGTTCACGACGGCCTGCATCGCAGGGGCCGCGCCGTCGTAGGAGACGTGTTCGACCTGCACGCCGGCCTCGCTGGCAATCGCCGCGGCGGCCATGTGCCACGAGGAACCGAACCCGGAGTTGGCCATCTGGTACGTGTTGCTCTGGCCGTACTCGCGCCACTCCTGGACCGTGCTGAACTCGGCGTCCTCGTGGACCAGGAGCGCCGCCGGGAACTCGGTGTACTGCATGATCGGCGTGATGTCGTCCGGGCTCAGGTCGGCGATACCGAGGTGCTCGAACAGCGCGATCTCGGGGGCCGCGACGCCGATCGTGTGCCCGTCGGGGTCGGCGTTAGCGGCGGCGTTCATCCCGACCGATCCGGAGCCGCCTGTCTGGTTGCTCACGTTCCAGGCGACGTCTGTGTAGTTCTCGCCGGCCGAGGCCACGGCCCGACTCGTTCGGTCGGCCCCGCCGCCGGCGGCCCACGGCGAGACGATCTCGATCGGTCGCGCCGGCCACTCCTGCTGCCCCGAGAGGCTGCTCATACAGCCCGCGGTCATCGCGATTCCACCGGCCCCCAGACTCCGGAGGAGGTTTCGACGGTTCACAACGGTACGGTCGCTCGTGCCGCTACTGGTGTTGTCCACCATTGTACCTGATAGTTCGTCGTATGCCCCTTAAAAGTTGGGGTTTTTACTGAGACGATACCGTCGTGAGAAGCAGTTGTGGATTCGTGTGCGCGCCGCGAGAGAGACTCTCGGAACGGAAGCGGTCGTATACCGTAGTTTTATAATAGGTCAGCAGACTACTCCAACCATGCGCGGGTTAGCCAAGACCGGTCCCGAAGCCGGTAGTATGGAACTCATCGACGTGGACGAACCGACACCGGCGGCCGACGAAGTCCTCATCGAGGTGGACTACGCGGGACTCTGTGGCAGCGACGCCGGAATCTATCAGTTCAAATCGGCGTTCGAGCGGATGGACTTCCCGACGATCATCGGCCACGAATACACCGGGCGCGTGGTCGAGATCGGCGCTGACGTCACGCGATTCGACGTGGGCGACCAGGTCGTCGAGCGCCCGATACGCGGCTGTGGCGAGTGCTATCAGTGCGAAATCGGGATGGAGAACATCTGTCAGGACACCGAGCTCACCGGGATCGACCACGACGGGGCCTACGCTCAGTACGTCGTCGCCCCCGAGTCCTCCTTGCAGTCGGTCCCCGGCCACGTCTCGCCGCGCCACGCCGCGCTGGTAGAGCCCACGGCGATTTGCACCCGTGCAGTAATCGAGAACTCCCGGGTGAGTCCCGGCGACCGCGTCCTCGTTGAGGGTCCGGGTCCGATGGGGCTGCTCTCGGCCCAAATCGCCGCCGCTCAAGGCGGCGAGGTCGTCGTGGCCGGCGTCGGCCAGGACACGAACTACCGGCTCCCGCTCGCGGAAGACCTCGGATTCCCGACCGTCAACATCGAGGAAGACGACCTCTCGGCGTACCGCGAGGACCGCACCGACGGCGTCGGTTACGACGTGGTGTTCGACACGACCGGCCACCCGTCCGGGCTGCCGATGGCCGCCGAGGAGGTCCGCAAGGGCGGGCAGATCGTCCTCGTCGGACAGACGGGCGAGACGGCGATGGAGTACACGCCGCTGGTCCGCGCCGAAGTCGAACTCCAGTGTACCTACGGTGCGATGTATCAGGACTTCGAGCGGGCACTCCGGCTGATCGGTTCGGGCGATGTGGACCACGAGACCTTCCTCGACGACCGCTTCAGCCTGCTGGACGCTGACGAAGCGTTCGAGGCGTTCCTCGCGGGCGAGACGTGCAAGCCGGTGTTCGACGTGTCCGTGCTCCGATAACACCGACCGCGCTGACCACACGGTACTGACCGACGAGGACGACTGCTTCTAGGTGGTTCGACTGACCGGGCAGTGGCACGGTCGGGAAGGAACTGAGCGAAAAAACCGCAGGAAATGCCAGCGGACCGACCGGGACCGAGTTACTCGGTCCGGGGGTCCCACTCGTTCCACTCGCGCTCGACCAGGAAGTCGTCGAGTTTCTGCTTCGGGTTCTCGAACACGTGAGAGCCGTGGAAGACCAGCAGGGTGTCGAAGTCGTACTCCAGCAGATTGTAGAGATTGAGTTCGGCGGCGCGGTGGTCGTCGTTGAACAGCGCGGGCGGCGGCAGGAGGTACCCGGCCGGGAGACCGCCGCGGTCGGACCCGTCGAGCGTGTCGCCGGAGATCAGGATGTCGCGGTCTTCGAGCAGGAGCGCCGACGTGGCCTCGGTGTGCCCGGGGACCTGAATCACGCGGATGTTCCCGTCGAGCACGTCGCCGTCCTCGTAGGCCACGTCCGGCTCGAAGTCGAGCCCCTCCTCCTCGAGGTGCTCGTAGAGCTTCGACTCGTCGGCCGGCATGGCGAGTTCGGGGTCGAACGCGTCCATGACGTGCGAGAGACCGCCGTGGTGGCCGTGGTCGCCGTGGGTGATGACGACGCGGTCGACGCCGCCGTACTCCGCCTCCAGTACGTCGACGAGTTCCGGTCCGTTCTCGTCGAAGGCCGTGTCCACGAGCGTAATCTCGCCCTCGGGAACGTCTTCGAGGACGAGGACCCGGACGTGGTCGAACTGGATCTGGTCGATACCGTCAACTACGTTGCTGACACTCATGTTCGTCTCGAAACTGGCCGTCAAACGTATGTAAAACCACCGGTTCCGCCGAAACACGGCCGTGTACTCCGTTCGACCCGGCGGCGACGCCGGCGGTCGCTCACAGTCACGGCGTCGACAGCGACACGGGACCGAACGGGGCCAACGCTGAGTACCCGACAGCAGCCCGAAACGGGCGGAAGGACGGCTGTCGTGGGCGTTTTCCAGACCAGTACATTTATACAGCGCTACGCCATTTCCACACGCAGAAGAGGATACCCATGATTAAACAAAAAGTAGCCGACACTATCGACCAACTCGGACCGAGCAGTCTCCGTTCGAACCCGCTCGCCGTGGTTTTCGTCCTCCTCGCCGTCACGGTCATCTTCAGCGCGAGCCAGTTCCCCGACGACGGACAGGTCGGGCCGGGGTTCTTCCCGATTCTGGTATCGGTCGGTATCGTCGTCTTCTCGTTCGCTGACATCCTGACTGAGACAGAGTCGGACCTCGAAATCAGCGAGTACAGTTTCCGACCGCCCGCAATCGTTCTCGGGCTTCTGGTCGCCTACCTGCTGGTGATGCCGGTGACCGGATTCCTCGTCGGGACGATGCTGTACATGCCGGCGATCCTCTACTACTCGGGTATCAAGTCGAAGCCGCTGATGGCGGGCCTGTCGGTCGGACTCCCGGTCCTGCTGTTCTACATCTTCGCCCGGGTGTTCCTGATCCGACTTCCCGAAGGCATCATCCCGATTTCGCGCCTGCTCCCGCGACTCCCGCTGGTGGTGATCCCCGGATGGTTGTAGAGAACATCGGTCCGGCACTGGCGAACCTCGCGGACCCGTTCGTCATCTTCCTCATGACGGCTGGGGTCCTTTTAGGGATCATCATGGGGTCGATTCCGGGGATGACGGCGACGATGACCATCGCGGTGTTGCTGTCGTTCACGTTCACGATGGATCCGGCACACGGGATGATGCTCCTGCTGGGTATCTACGGCGGTGCGGTCTACTCAGGGTCGATTCCGGCGATACTGATCCGAACGCCCGGGACGCCGTCGGCGGCCGCGACGCTGTTCGACGGACACCCGCTCTCGAAGAAGGGCGAAGCGGGGCGGGCGATCAAGGCGAGCACGGTCGCCTCGTTCGTCGGCGGCGTCATCAGCGTCCTCGCGCTGATGTTCTTCTCGCCGGTCATCGCCGGCGCAGCGCTGGAGTTCCGTTCGCCCGAGTTCTTCGCGCTCGCGGTCTTCGGGCTGACCATCATCGCCAGCGTGAGCGGCGACTCGATCACCAAGGGGATGGTGTCCGGGCTGCTCGGGATGCTGGTCGCGACGGTCGGCATCGACCCGATCACGGGCTTTCACCGGTACACCTTCGACATGGCGAAGCTCCTGACGGGCGTCGAGTTCATCGCGGTGATGATCGGCCTGTTCGGCATCGCCGAAGGCCTTCGGAAGTACTCACAGGGCATCGACGACGATACCGACGAGGCCGACCAGGAGATGTCGGGTGTGTTGCCGTCGGGGTCCGACCTCAAGTCGATTATGCCGGTAAGCGTCGGCTCGGGCGTCCTCGGTGCGTTCATCGGTTCGATTCCCGGTGCGGGCGGCGACATCGCGGCGTTCATCACGTACAACGAAGCGACGCGGTGGCTCAAGGACACCGTGCCGGCGTTCGGCGACGGGAACATCCGCGGCGTCGCCGCCGCCGAGTCGGGGAACAACGCCAGCACCGGCGGCGCACTGATCCCGACATTGACGCTCGGTATCCCCGGCGACTCCGTCTCCGCGATTCTCATCGGGGCGCTGATGGTCCACGACATCAACCCCGGACCTGGCCTCTACCAGGACGAGCCGGAGCTCCTCTATACGATCTTCGTGGGCTTTCTCGTCATCTACATCCTCATCCTGATATTCGGCCTGCTCGGCGCGAACTACTGGGCCCGGCTGATCAACATCCCGTCGTCGCACATCTGGCCGGTGATTCTGGTCCTCTGTGTCATCGGTTCCATCGCGCTCCGCGGGAACGTCTTCGACGCGTGGGTGATGCTCGGTGCCGGCCTCCTCGGTTACGCCATGCGACTGCGGGGATACCCGCTGGCACCGATGGTGCTCGGACTAATTTTGGCTCCGATCGCCGAAGTGAACCTGCGGCGCTCGCTGGTCCTCTCGGGCGGCTCGCTCGATATCTTCTACACGAGCCCGATCGCCCTGCTCGTCCTCCTCCTCAGTGCCGCCGCGATCACCGTCCCGGCAGTGCGGTCCGTCCGCGGATGACCGTCTGAGGGGCAAACCGAAGTATTCAGTTCCGTTCTTCGCGCCGACCGGTCACTCGTCCAGGCCTTCCGACGAGAGTTCGAGGGACTCTCACGACAGCCAGTCCGATAGACGGACTGCCGTTGCTGAACGATTCCATCGGTGACGGTCCGTCGTCTGCTGGCGTCACAGAACTCCGCCGTCGAAGCCAATTTCTGGAGGGGTTTTCAATATAATTGAAGGACCCGAAACGGCCTATTTCAGTCACTGAGAGGGATTCTAACATGCGTACGTTCGTTACGTATACACCGGAAAAGACAGTGCATCGTTTCAATCATATCGAAATGTTTCCACCGCGCCCTACGACGTTGTTCACTTGAGTGCTATCGCGCCACCAAAAGAATAATGTCCGATAACACGGTGTCATCTGATATGGTCATCGTCGCGGCAGTCGACCGATCTGACAGGGCGTCCGTAGCCATCGAGGAAGCCGAAGCGCTCGCGAAAGCGTTCGACGACAAGGTCCACGTCGTCCACGCGCTCACGCGGTCCGAGTTCCTCGACCTCGGAATCACCAGCGCACAGGCCGAGGAACCGCTCGACATGGAACAGGTCCGGGATGCCGCCGCGGAGATGGCGGGGGAGGCAGCCTCTGAGCTGTCAGTTCCGTACGAAACGGTGGGACTGGTCGGGAAACCGTCTGACGAGGTCGTGAGGTATGCCAGGGAACAGGACGCCCGCTACGTAACGGTCAGCCCGCGAAAGCGGTCGCGGACCGGGAAAGTACTGTTCGGGAGCGTGGCGCAGTCGATTCTCCTGAACGCGTCCTGCCCCGTAGTCACGAACACGATCCACGAAGCGTAGCCAACGCGCCTGAATTCGATCGTCTGACCGACCACAGGGGAAACGACGCGTTTCGAACCGATAGCACCATTCCCGTTCGGGAGACGAGCACTCTCACGGGATTGTACGATTCTGAGAACCGAGACACCTATTTATAAACACGCACCGACGACTTCTACGTGGAATGTCCGTTGCAAACGTAGCTGACGGTGTCTACACCGTCCAGTTCGACCACGTCCGCGTGTTCGTGCTCGAAGACCGACCCGAAGGACAGACGACGCTTATCGACACGGCGTTCCCGGAAGACGGGACGGAGCTTGTCGACGTGCTGAACGCGGAGTTCGGCGGTGTCGACCGAGTCCTCGTCACCCACGGAGACGAAGGTCACTTCGGCGGGACGCCAGCTGTCGTGGACGCGTTCGACCCCGAACTGCTCGTCCCCGGTGGAGCCAGAGGATTCCACGACGCGCTCGATCTAGACGTCGACGCGCACGTTTCCGATGGCGACCTGCTTGATGGCGGCCTTCGAATAATACAGGTGCCGGGCCACACGGTCGCCACGACGGGAGTCTTGCTCGAGGACACCAGCGTCTTCATCGCCGGTGACATCCTCGAGGGCTCCGACCGGCGGGGCCTTCCCGCGGGCTATCTGGTCCCGCCCGCCGAGCAGTTCAACGACCTCTCGCATGCGGACGCCGAACGGAACCTCGTGAAACTGTTCGAACACGACATCGAGACGGTTCTCGTCAGTCACGGGTCACACGTGTCCGAAGACCCTTTGGAGAAGCTCAACGACTGGCTCATCGACCGCGAGTGGGACCTCCAGTACTAACATCGAAGCACACGGCCGCTACGAAGGTCACCTGTAGGTACCCGAGAGACCGGCACGGGCCGATATAAAATAGCTATTTTACATAGCTATACTATACAGGAGTGCCGAACGGTCCAGTACTGGATTCGGTAACAACACGTCAACGGAGACGGAACGCCCAGTCGGGGTCGCAACCAGACGCCGGCCGGTTCACTGGTACACCTCGATGATTCCGTCGCCGAATATCGTCACTCCGTATCCTGCGTACTCGAAGGAGAAGCAGATACCGGTGTCAGTCCTCTCAGGCGCCGTAGAGGAGAAGAGTTCGTTCAACGCATCTACGTCGACGCTGCGTTGAAACGGCGGCAGCTCGACCGGCTCACGGTCGGCCGCGGTGGCGACGGCTTCGACGATCGAAGTGCTGACGGCGGTATGGCTATCGATGGTGAGTTCCGTCCTGTACACGAGACGCCGGTCGCCTGGTTGAGGTGCCATTTTCATCTGGTCGGAGTGAAAACTGAACGAGTCATCGCGGTACTCGTTCGCGGGAGTGGGATCGTTCGAAACGGCCCGCTGGAAGCATCGGATCGAAGTCCGAATTGACGCCGAGTTCAGAGCCGCGTCGATTACTGATCGCATCCCTTGTTACTAGTTAACACCACTGAGGTATAAAATTCTCGATGCAGCACCACTCAGACAGATTGTGTGCGGCCATCGAATCCAGCATCGAGATTGGGGAGACCAATTATAGAAGTTTAATTGAGCTATTCGGATACAGTTTTTTGAATGCGAATGTATTCTATCCTATTTACATCCATATCTACCTCACATGGAACCTAACACAGAGATATTCGTGTTCTCACCACGTACGCTATTTCTTTACCCATAGGTCTCGTGAAATAGACATGGGTCCGGGATCAACCGGGCCCGCCGAAATGTACCCTCGAATGCAGAACCGGTGCAACGCCCCTGAGTACGACGAGCGAGCGTGGACGCTAGCGGTTCAGTCTCTCTCACAAATAACATCTGTACGAACGTTATTATAGCGGGACTGACGGGGAGTAGTGAGTATATATACCTGACGCCTACTCCACCAACCGAACTGGAATCCGTTTCCCTCTCCGACTGAATGTGAACGAGTCCCCGAAGGCTGAGCGTGGACTCCCAGATTATCGAACGTGCGTACCGGTCACTGCACCCTACCACGAGTAATATGCAATTCGGAACCGGGTGCGATGTCCGCCCACGATCCCGTGAAGTGAGCATTGATGGGTTCGTTCAGTCGCGGAAACTCGCGACTGTGTCCAGTCAGTAGTGCGAGGCGCTGACGAACCGAAAGGATCTGCGAGATTCCGTTCACTGATACCGAACAAACAACCTTACAGACGGTGGCGTCGCGTCGCTACAGTTCGACGACGTCACCGCTCTCTGCGGCTTCGTGGATCGCTCGAATGATACGCATATCCTGAAGACCGTGCCGGCCATCCGGCGAGATATCCGCGTCGGTGAGGATTCGATCCGCGAAGTAATCGAACTCCTCACGCATCTCGCGTTGTGCGTCGAATGCCTCGTGCTCGACGGTCGCCGAGACGTCTCCACGCGAGAGGTGGAGCGTGGCCTTTCCGTGGAACGCCGGCCGCAGTTCGATCTGGCCTTCGGTCCCGGTGATCTTGAGCTGAGTGTCTTCGTGGGCGTTCTGACTGTCGGTCGTGACCATCTTGACGCCGTCTTCCAGCGCGAGGAGCGCACCGGAACGCTCGTCGGGTACGTCGCCGAAGCCTTCGGCGTGCGAACTCATCTGTGACTGAACGGCGGTCGGGTCCCTGTCGAGCAGGAATCGGGTCGTGTTGATCGAGTAGATTCCGAGGTCCATCACAGACGTACCGTACCCTGACAGGTCGGGGTTGAGCCGCCACTGATCCTTGTTGGGGTTCATCTCCAGGAGGGGCTGGCTGTTGTTTCCGTAGACGGACACGGGGTCGCCGAGGAATCCCTCTTCGATGAGGGCCCGCGCGCGCCGCACGGCCGGATCCGTTTGCATTCGGTACGCAATCATCAGCGGGATGTCTGCATCTTCACAGACTTCGACCATCTCGCGTGCGCGCTCGACGGTCGATTCCATCGGCTTCTCACAGAGAACGGCCTTATCGAGTTCGGCGGCCGTTTCGGCGTACTCGAGGTGGTAGGCGTTCGGTGTCCCGATGTAGATCGCGTCGTAGGCCTCGGCCGCCGCACCGTCGTGGAACTCGTCGTAGCTGATACCGTGGTCGACGCCGTTCTCCGCCGCCAGTCGCTCGGCTTTCTCCGTCGAACTGCTCACGAACGTCGTCACTTCGCCCAGATCGGACTCCTCGATAGCGGGTAGAGCGAGATCGATCGTCCACCAGCCGAGTCCGAGAAGCGCGTATCGGACTGTTCCCTCGGTTGCCGATTGCCAGTCGCGGTCATCGTAGGCGTCAAGCCATTCCTTCATAGTGGGACGATTTAAACGCCGTTGCTAATAACTTTCTGGTCAGCGACGCTCGCTGCAACAGTTCGTTTCGACACCTCCTCAACCAAGCCCGAAACCCATTCCGAACGACGATCGTTCCGCCTCGACGGAAGACGAGAAAGGTACACGGATACTAGTCACCATCCACAACCTTCCAAGCAACAAATGTATCCCAGATTGTATAATTAGACATATATTTCTCGATTTGTATTTTCAAAATTGATTTTGCTCTGTACAGTAGTATCGAGTTCTTTCGCGTGTGATTAGTATTAGTTCAGGGAGTACCAGTCGTCAAACTCTTTCGAGATTCCACATACCACATTTCGGACATGGATTTATTCCAAGAATTATTATCTTAAAATTAGTTTTGAGAGGGGGAGTTACTACCCACATGCGGAGATCCATTCACGTTCGATTCCAGCAGGGATCAATTACGAACTCGTATTCCGATCGAGGCTTCTCCGCAGGGGCTGGTTTAGCCAAGGAGACCAGATAATACTCGAAGAATCTGCACAGGTTCCGCTATGCAGTAGCGCGGGGGAATGTCGGCCACAGTCGTTCCGAAATCGAGTTAACAGACTCCTAAAACACTGTAGACACTCTATTAATATCGGCTCGTCAGTCGAGAGAGTAATATTCAATTACTAAAGTATGGTAACCTTACTCGGAGAGAGTCGGCGAGCAGGCACCGGAACTCCGATAGGGACGGTTGTCACTCACCGAAGTACTCGAATGAGGAGACGACACACTGGTCGTGTCGTCGACGGTGGATCGAAAACGCTTCTCGTGGACAACTATCTCCAGTTGTCGTCAGTCGTCCGCTTCCTGCTCGCGTTCGGTCGACCAGTGATACACCGAACAGGCGCCTCCGACACCGATGACACCCGCGAACAAGCCCAAGACGATACTGCTCGGGAGGGAGAGTGCAACGGCGGCGGTGAGAACGGCGACCCCGAGCAGCGAGATCCCAGCGTAGTACCGATACCACTGGCGGTCCGGTTTCGCTTCGGGTTGGTCGAGGTACTCTTCGAAGGCGTCAGCTTTGTCGGTAAGCGTGATGTGACCGCGGTCCTGGTTGAACTCGACGACACCGATGTCGTCCATCTTCGGAAGATGGCACTGGTACAACCCTACGTACACGCGCTTGCGCTGACTGGAGGTCAGCGCGTCGGTCGTAGTGTCGTTTTCGATCGCGGCGACGTGCTCTGCGAGCTCTCCCAGCGAGACGCGCTCGTCACGCTCGCGGAGAAAGTGGAGGACCTCCCGGCGGCGGCTGTTCTTGAGCGTCTCGAAGATCACGTCCAGTGACGGCTCCGCTTCCTGCTGTTGCGGCGCGTCGTCACTGGTACTGTCGTCCTGACTGTCCGTTATCGCTGCCGACTTGTCGGACATGTCTTCGTGCGGTTCTGCCTGCGTTTGTGCGGTATCTTTGACTCCCATATTTGACCCACTTCCTGTGTGCTGCGACATCGTTTACCCGTCTGGACGCATCCACACAGCCCCCCGGCTGTATTGACGGAACGTTACGCTGTCAGCCAGCATTTCAACTAAATATCAGCTTGGCACTTAATACTTTGTTATGTAACAAATTATACAATATCCCCGTGATTACCGTTGGTAGTAGTCACCCGTTGTTTCGGTATTCTCGAAGTACTACCAGTCTACGGGTGATTTCACAGGCTTCGTCTGTCGATGCTTCCGTGATCGTGAAAGGGTATTGTAACCCAAATAATTAATCGATATGCTTTCCGGATAGGTGACGGGGGGAGTGAGAACATCCCACGTGAATGGCCCCGAACGGATCACCGACGATTATAACAGAGGTAACTAAGCCTTAAAGACCACAAGCGGGAGACAGCGAACGAGAAGTCGTTATCGGGACGAGTGACTGGTGGCCAGTGAACGTCGCGTCCAGCCGACCGACGGGCAAGCGACCGGTGAGAGACAGATCAACAGGTACGGCAGTCGTATTACGTGTGTACGAACCAACTCGGGACTGCACTCGTCGGGCCGTCCAACCTCCGGGTCCAGCGCGCCCAACACGGTGGCGCGGAGAATTCGTCCATCATGAGTCGATATTCCGAGCGCTGAGCGCGTGGCTACCGGCTGTCGCACATGCAGAGCAAAATAACACTAGCGAAACAATTAACCGAAGGCACATGGAATAACTATGTACACGAGTTCGTATCCAGAGTGCGTAGTTGGTACACTCGTGAATACGAATAGATACGATGGCAGACTTTGACCAGTGGGACGAAGTGAGTTACGTGATTAGCTCGCGGTATCGGGTCGAAACACTCCGGCGACTGTCTGAGGGACCTGCGACGCCGTCACTCATCGCGGACGACCGGGAGATGAGCATCGCACACGTCTCCCGCGCATTGCAGGAGTTACGTGAGTCGGGTCTCGTTGACCTGCTCGTCTCGGAAGACCGGAAAAAAGGCCGCGTGTACGATATCACCGAGAAGGGCCTCGATATCTGGGAAACGATCGAGCAGAAGAACATGGCCTGATCGAGTCGACCAGCGGTGAGAACGCGCCTCGCGCAACCCGTACCGTCGCGCTAGAGACATCTTTCTCACCGATTCGCGTACGTCGGAACAGCCTCGAGACGACCACGGTGTGAGCCGATTTCGAATCGGGTATCTGGCAGTTACCGGCAGTAGATACCTTGCTTACTGGATATGTTCACACCGGTAACGGTCAGTGAGCGTATACCGAGAGGTAAATTGGTCGTAACAATAGTATTGACTATCCAAAAATAATCCCATGTCCACTTCAGGGTACGGACTGGTACTGGTCGGTGGGGTCCTCGTACTGCTCGTCGTCGGGGGCGTGACGACGGGACTCGTCGGGAATACGGGAGAGACGGGACCAACGCTCGCGAGTGAGAGTCCCGGAGACGGAGGCAGAGTAGCAGTGGCCGGCGTCGAGAGCCCCAGTGAGATCAGACCCGGAGACTCGCTGCGCGTTCGAGTGCACGTCGAAAACCCCGGAGACCGAGAGATAGTCGAATCACTCACACTGCGCGTGCGTGACGACGATGGGACGGTGTCCGAAACGAGCACCAGTCTCGAGCTCGGTCCGGGCGGATCGACGGCTGCGACGCTCGCCGTCGATACGTCGACGCTCGAACCGGGACAGTACACGTACGAAGTTACGTCCGGCGCGAATACATCGTCGACCGGGACCGTCGCTGTACTGCACCCGCCATCGTTCTCGGTGTCCGATGCGTCCGACGGACTCACCGTAGTCAAGGGGGACTCGGCGACGCTGACCGCCAGCGTGGCTAACACTGGCGACTACCGCGGACTCCAGCGAGTCCACTTCGCGGTCGACCGAGACCGTGACGGCAGCGTCTCGGCGACGGAAACCTCAGACGAACACGTCCTCTCGATCGCGGGCGGGCAGCAGAAAACCGTGGAGAATCGCGTCGACACGAGCGAATTGGAGCCCGGCCGGTACGAGTATCGGATCGTGGCCGAGAACGAGTCAGTCGGCGGAACGCTGATCGTCCAGCAACCGGCGACGTTCGAAGTCCTGAACGCCAGCGCTCCGGCTAGCGTCACTCGCGGAGAGACGGTCACCGCATCGGCGACAATCGAAAACGTCGGTGACGTCGGCGGGACCGCAACGGTCGAGTTCAGTGGGCCGAACGGGACCGAACCGATGACGCGCACCGTGACGCTCGCTGCGAGCGAGTCGACGAACGTGTCGTTCAGTTCAGGCACGGAAAACGTGAGCCGCGACACGCACAACTACACGATATCGACTGGGAACGACACCGCTACGAGCGCCGTGAGAGTCGAAGACAGCTACTTCGAAATAACCCACCTGGACGGCCCGGACGTCCTCTACGTCGGTGACACGGCGGTGTTCTCCGCGAGAGTGACGAACGTCGGTAACGTCACCGGAACGCAGACAGTCGAACACCGGATCGACAGCGACGGCGACGACCGGCCGGAAGCGTACGGCGTCGAAGAGTCGGTGACGCTGAAACCCGGCGAGCAGACGCGCGTGCGGTTCGAACTCGAATACACGCTGCTCGACGACACCGATTATCCGGTCGAACCGCTGAAGCTCGAGACCTACGTGTACGGAATCTACAGCGACGACACGCGGGCCTCGTCTGCGCTGTCGGTCAAGCCGGCGTGGGCCGCCGGTAGCGGCGAGTCCAACGACGGTTCAGAGGGACGAACCGTTTCGAACGGCGAGAAGGCGTCGCTCGACGAGATCACGCAGGACAAATACGGATACTACTACCACGAGGTGAGCGGAGAGACCCAACAGCAGGTCCGCGAGATATACGACCGACAGCCCTTCGCGGACGGGCTCGTCGCCGTGGAAGTGCGGACCCGCGAACAGATCGCTCGACAGGATTACGGCGCGGACATCGAACCAGGCGAGGAGTTCGACTTCACTGCGCTCGACATCGAGACCCAACAGCGCGTCGAGGCGGAGTTCGACGCGCAGTTCCAGATCGAGAGCGGCGACAGGATCGAATCGTGGGACGAACTCGCGCGGGCGGAGTACGGAACCGCGTACGAGAACCTGACTGCCAGTCGCCAATCGTCGGTGCGGTCGGCATACCAGGAACAGTTCGACTGACGGACCCAACGCGGGCGTTTGAACCGGAATTTTTTCGGACCAAACACGAGATTCAGCAGTTTCCACGGCGCCTGTATACGCTCGCTAATTCCGGAAAGTGAGGAATAACAATAGAATGACTTGCCCAAGGTGCTGGCAAGGGGGCCGTGTGTTGTGGCTCGGAAAGCGGCTCCACGAGCTACCATGATCATCACTGTAACCGACGCTGATACAGACGCATGGGTTCGGCACCGGAGCCGACCCAAGACGACGGACGGCCGGTCCGGGTATTCGCCGGAGGCATCTGTGGCAGTCCGCCGCTGTGCAGGGAGTGACGGAACGAGCACAGCCAGACGGCTGGCACACCCGACGGCGACATCTCCGGGGGGGTCGTAACGTGGTATACAAGGGGGACCAAGTTGGCGTCGTAATCCCGGCGTACAACGAGGAAGGGTTCATCGGGGACGTGATCGACTCGCTGCCGCAGTTCGTCGATAAGGTCTTCGTTATCGACGACTGTTCGACGGACAACACCTGGACGGAGATCAAGGAGTACGTCGACGCCGCGGTCCCGCAAGCCGCCGTGACGGACGACTCCGCCGAACAGGTCGTGGTCGCGGACGGCGCTGGAACGTCCGTCGGCACGAGCCAGTCATTCCTCGACAGGCGGATCATCCCCGTCAGACACCAGACGAACGGCGGGCGGGGGGCCGCGGTCAAGACCGGCTACGACCTCGCCCTGATGAGCGACATGGACGTCGTCGCTGTCCTCGACGGTGACGGACAGATGGATCCGGACATCCTCGATCGGATCATCGACCCCGTCGTGGAGGGGGAAGCAGACTACGCCAAGGGCAACCGCCTCATCTCACGGCAACACTGCGCGCAGATGTCCAGATGGCGGCTGTTCGGGAACGTGGTCCTGACGCTGTTGACCAAGGTCGCGAGCGGGCAGTGGAACATGCGCGACCCGCAGAACGGGTACACGGCGATCTCCGCCGAGGCGTTAGACGAGCTCGACATCGACGACCTCTTCGACGACTACGGGTTCCTGAACGACGTGCTGATTCACCTCGATCGACACGGACTGACCGTACAGGACGTGCCGATGGACGCCATCTACGGCGACGAGTCGAGCGGGATCAGATACGGCTCGTTCGTTCCGAAACTGTCGCTCCTGTTACTGCAGGGCTACCTCTGGCGGGTACAGCAGAAGTACCTCTCCCGAGGGGAGTCAGAGTAGCCCCGCCCCGTGTGTAGCTGAGGCGTTCGTGAGTGAGCCGACATCGAGGAGCGCGAGGCTCGCGTGGTCGACGCTTCGAATCCGTTCAGTCAGAGTTCCCGGCCGCCATCCGCGATGCCTCTGTCGTTCGTGAGTTGCGTGTGTGACCCGACGAGCAAGTCTTCGCGGGCGAGCGCCGCGACCTCGGCGTGCTCGTCGACGATCGACCACGAGAGGTCGCAGTCAGCGACCCGCGCGGACGGGAAGACGACGCAGTGTTCTAACGACGAGTCGACGATTTCGGCCCCCGACATCACGTGCACCGCAGGCCCGATATCGCTGTTTCGAACGGTCGCGTCGTCAGCGATGTGACACCCACCGTCTGACTGCCACGCGACGGCTTCGAGATAGCTCTCGGGCGAGCCGATGTCGTACCAGGTCTCGTCGAATCGGAACGCGCCGATCGAGCGCCGTTCGTTGAGCCACTGCACATAGCGCCCCGGTTCGTCGGGATTCGTCTGGCCGGAGAGGTACCGCCGAATCGACGGCAGTACGGTGGCGGGGAGGGCGTAGCAGGCCGTCGAAACCAGCGAGCTGGAGGGGTGCGCTGGCTTCTCCTGGAACGACTCGACGTGCGTCCCGTCAGTCTCCACCACGCCGTACGCGCGAGCACGCTCGCGCGAACCGATATCGTGAACGGCTACGCAGGGGCCATTTCTCGTCTCGAAGAAGTCGACGAAATCGTCGAGACCGAATCCAAAGAGGTTGTCACCGCCGACGACGATGAGGTCGTCGTCGATACCTTCGCGATCGATCAGGTCGGCGAGTGCACCGACGACGCCGAGTTTCTGGTCCTCCGATCGCGTCGTCTCGACGCTCACTACGGGTTTCTCGAACCGACTGTCACGAACGAACTGCTCGAACTCCTCCGCGAAGCGTTCGTTCGTCGAGACGTACACGGTGTCGATGCGTGTATCGGCCTCGAAATCGTCGAGGAGCCGCGAGAGCGGCGTCGTGTCGCCGACCGGTAGCAGAATTTTCGGCCTGTCCTTCGTGATCGGCCAGAGCCGGGTCGCGTACCCGCCGGCGAGAACGACCGCCTTCATCGTTCGCCCACGGTCGGCGTGGCGGTCGTCACGTGTAACACACCGTCGGCGCCTCTCGGACACCGTCGTGGAGGGACTGCAGTCATAATATCATCCACCGGGACCGAGATGTTTGTTACGCGGCTACTACCTCATCGTCGAGATCGAGTCGACGGCGCCCAGAGTGACACTGCCGACGAAGCGGCCGCGAGCGGTCGAACCCGTGCACGTGAGATAGTCGGTTCGAAATACTGTAGGCGGGGTCGACCGTCCCCGTTATGCAGTTGTTACTTATCATGGCAGAGGCGTGAGCGGAACGTATGGGTAGGTGGTCGGATACGTCGCCAGCGACCGTCGATTTGCTTGCTGTCGTGGGATACACAGCGATTACGCTCCTCGCAACGCTGTCGCCCCTGGAAGGGGTCCCGCTCGCAGCCATCGCGATACCGTTCTTGCTGTTCGTTCCGGGATACGCTGTGGTGGCGTCCCTCTTCCCAACACGGGATCCGAAGTACGAACACCACCGGCTGATCGCCACTGAACGGATAGTCTACTCGGTCGCGGCGAGTATCTGTTTGGCGATCATCGTGGGGGTCAACCTCGAGTTCACGCCGTGGCCGATCCGCCCGACGCCGGTCGTCACCGCACTTGCCATCGTGACGGTTCTGGCCACTGTGATTGCGCTGTACCGACGCTACCGGAGGACGCCGACGGGGTCGGGCCAGCCCTCGAACCCCTACGGGGCCTCGCGGAACTCCGGCGGCGGCACCGACGGTGACGGAATCCAGTTGGGAACGATCGTCGTCGCCCTGGCAGTCGTCGTCACGTTTGCGAGCGTGACGCTGGTCGCGGCCCAGCCACAGCGCGGGGAGACGTACACCGAGTTCGGACTGGTGACCGAGAACGAGACCGGCGTACTCGAGGCGAGCGGCTATCCAGAACAAATCACGCTCGGCGAGTCCGAACAGCTCTACTTCTCCGTCACGAACCGCGAGATGGAGACGACAGAGTACATCGTCGTCGTGCAGTTGACCAGAACCGCACCGACGGGAGAGGTCATCGAGCGCGCGCGTCTCGATACGTACGACAACCGAACGGCCGCCGGGGACCGCTGGCTGCAGCGCCACACCGTTACACCGGTACTGGAGGGCGAGCGACTGCGGTTGACGTATCTGTTGTACAGGGATAGCCTCCCGGAGCAACCCACAGCAGAGAACGCGTACCGTGAGGCCCACATCTGGATCGACGTGACGGTGAGCTAGCCACGGTGAAACGGCCCCGGCCCGTCGTGTTTGTGAGACGGTCCAGCAGGCCGCGCCGGGTTTGGCTCGGCGGTCGGAATCCGCTCGTTGCTCCAAAGCGCAACGTGACAGGCAGATAAGAGTGGAATAACAATAGCGGCATCGACCGAGAGACCACTATGCAGTTCTCCCACGAGCGCATCGACAGTCACCCGCCCTGCAGTAAGCTCAGTAGCCTACAGACGGGGGACCTCACCGATAACGGGCGACCGGACCTCATCGTCGTGGGAATGGGCGGGAATCCGTCGATAACGGTCGCGGACACAGACGTGCAACTACCGACGTTCGGACCGCTCAGCAGATTCACACCGCGGTTCGAGACGAATATCTTCTGGTACGAGAACCCGGGGTGGGAGCGCCACGTGCTGGCACCCGAGACCGACCTCCATCCGGGCGTCGGTAGCGATCTCGTCGATATCGACGGCGACGGTCGCCTCGACCTCGTCGTTGGCCAGGGGTTCGGTCGCTCGGACATCTACTGGTACGCACAGCCAGAGGATCCGAGAGAGTCGTGGGAGCAGTACCACATCTCCAGTCGGTTCGAGAAGTACCACGACTTGCTCGTCGCCGACGTCGACGGCGACGGCGACGACGAACTCCTCGGCCTCTCACAGGACAGCGAGACCGTGTTTTACTACGATATTCCGTCGGACCCGTACCGGGAACCGTGGCCGGACGCGAACCTCCACGTGATCGACAGCGGTATCAGAGTCGAAGGAGTCGCCGTGGCCGACGTCGACGGCGACGGAGCGCGAGAGGTGATCGCCGGGACGAACGCGTATCATCGAGAGGGAGACAACTGGCGACGCGAAGACATCTGTACGGGCTGGGACGACACGCGAGTCGCCGTGGCCGATCTCGACCGAGACGGAACGCCCGAGGTGATTCTCTCCGAGGGCGATTCCCCGACCTTCGGAACGCATCCCGGGCGCGTCGCGTGGGTCGAGTACCCAGACGGGGAGCCGACGGTCCTCCGTGACGACCTGTTCTGTCCCCACAGCCTTCAGACGGCGGACCTGACAGGGAACGGCTACCCCGACATCTACGTCGGGGAGATGTCCCTCGGGGAGAACGACCGACCCGTCCAGCTCGTCTTCGAGAACCTCGGCGGGTTCGAGTTTCGCGAGCACGTCGTCGAGCGAGACATCGCCACTCACGAAGCGAAACTCGTCGACACGACCGGCGACGGTCGGCTCGATATCGTCGGCAAATCCTACGGTCCGGACCACCACGTCGACATCTGGTACCGACAGTAAGCACGAACTCGGTGAACGAGGCTGCTGGGTGGAAATTTCGATCGATAGCCCGTGTCGGCCGCGGCGTCTTCAGATGCCGACGAGTTCGAAGCCGTGTTGCTCCCACGAATCCGAATCCACGAGATCGAGGGGGTCGACGAGCACGCGCTCGTCGAGGAGCGACCCCACGTGACGGGGATCCAAGTCCGCAAATTCGTCGTGGGCACTGGCCAGGATCGCCGCGTCGGCACCGTCCAGCGCGTCGTCGAGCGGCTCTAGCTCGAGCATGGGACTGGTGACGTGTGGATCGCACAGCCTGACTTCGGTCGCACCCATGCCTCCGTCCGCGATTCGGAGGGCGGCCGTGTGTGGGTCGGACAGAATCCGTGCGATTTCCAATCCAGGGCTGTTTCGCGTGTCGTCGACGTTTCCCTTGTACGCGACCCCGAGAATGGCGATCGTCTTGTCCTCCAGCGTGCCGAGCGCTTCCGCGACGAGGTCGGCGACGTAGCCAGGCATGCGGTCGTTTACCCCGCGAGCGGCGTCCACCAACCGTGTCTCATCGGAGCGCTCGCCGAGGAACAGCGGGTCGACGGGGAGACAGTGGCCGCCGACGCCCGGCCCGGGACGCAGGATGTCCACGCGGGGGTGATTGTTCGCCAGCCGGATCGCCTCGCGAACGTCGACGCCGTAGTCACGGGCAATGAGCGCCAGCGTATTGGCGTACGCGATGTTGACGTCACGAAACGCGTTCTGGACGAGCTTGACGAACTCGGCGGTAGTGGCGTCGGGAGCGACTCTGAGATCACCGGTCGGAACGGTCCCGTACAGTTCTTCGATAGCCGCGGTCGAGTCGGCGTCGATTCCCCCGAGGATACGGTCGTTCGACCGGAGCTCCGTCACTGCGTTGCCCGGAAGCATCGTCTCAGGGACGTAGCCCAGCCCGATGTCGGAGCCGGGCTCCAGCCCCGACTGCGCGAGAATCGGTGAGACAACCCCTGCTGTCGTTCCGGGCGGGACGGTCGATTCGAGGACGACCACGTCGTCCGCTCGCAGGAGCGGGCGGACGTTCCGGGCAGCGGCTTCGACGTACTGCAGGTCTGCCCGCCCGGCGTCCCTATCGTACGGTGTCGGGACGCAGATGAGGTGGTATTCGGCCGGCACCGGATGGGAATTGACCGTGAGTTCGCTGTCCAGCGCGTCACGGACGTAGGAGTCGAGTTCGGCCTCCGTGACCTCGGGCTCACCGCGCTCCAGTCGGCGTCGGACGCGGTCGTCGGTATCGTAGCCGGTTACTTCGTGACCGTTGTGGACGAACAACGACGCTGTCGCCAGCCCGATGTATCCGAGCCCGTGGACACAGAGTTCCATCGTCTCTGACTTGTCGGTTAGTCACTCTGTTATATGTCCGATACTGCAAGTCGAAGCCACTGAGCGTACGTGAAACCGCTAGCAGATACACCTTACCACCACGTGGCGTGCCGCCGTGTCGCGTTCAGTTACGCGTGTCCGAACGGCGGAGTCGAGAGGTGAGAGAGCCAGTGTCGAAACCGCGTCGAACAACGCCGTTCTGGGCGGTCCAGACCCCACAGTGGCGGACCGAAAAGTGTAGCAGGAAGGACCAGTATTACTATCTAGTACAATTAGCTAACGAACGACAACCGCGTCGGCTCACAGGCGGTATCGGGACTGGAAACGTCGTCCGGAGACCACAGATGGAAACCATTCCGTACGAGATATCCCCGGTCGAAGGTGGGGCGCTGTACCGTCGGTGCCGGCTCTCGGGCGAGCGCTCACAGCTGGTACGGTGGCCACCGTGAGAGATCGATTGAGGGCGATTTTCGAGCGAATACGGACGGTCCTGACACCCGGAGAAAGCCTCATCGAACAGTCGGTGACCGGCGGCATCTGGCTGACGCTGCTGAACGTCACCGGTCGCGCATTTCAGATATTGACGGTGGTCTTCCTCGCGCGTCTTCTGGACCCGCGCGCGTTCGGAATCGTTGGGTCGGCGATGCTCGTCATCACCGGGCTCAGGCGGGTCTCGAAACTCGGGCTCAACGACGCCCTCATTTACAACGAAAACGAGAACGTCGACCCCTACCTGAACACGGTGTGGGTCCTGAACGGGAGCAGAGGAATCGTTCTCGGGGGCCTGCTCTTCGCGGCGGCACCGGGAATCGCGTGGTTCTTTTCGGAGCCGAACATCGAACCGATCCTCCGTGCGATGGCGATCGGACCGGCCATACTCGGGCTGAGAAACCCGTCGATCGTGTATTTCAAGAAGGACCTGAACTTCCACAAGCAGTTCGTGTACGACGTCAGCGGTGACGCTGCTTACTTTCTCACCGCGCTCGCCTACGCGGTGTTCGACCCGACCGTCTGGGCGCTCGCGTTCGGGTACGTCGCTCGCAACGTCGTCCGCACCGGTTTTTCGTTTCTCCTCAGCGGATACCGACCCTGGCCGTCTATCGATGTCGCGCGAGCCGCGGAAATGATCGATTACGGCAAGTGGATCACCGCGTCGAACGTGTTGAACTACGTCAGTAACCAGGGGGACGACATCTTCGTCTCGTGGTTGCTCGGCTCCTCGGCCCTCGGCTTCTATCAGCTCGCCTACCGGCTGTCGAACGCACCGGCGACGGAGTTGGCCCACGTCGTCTCACAGGTGAGCTTTCCCGCGTATTCGAAAGTACAGGACGATCCCGAAACGGTCCGCTCCGCGTTTTATCGGACGATTCGCCTCTCGATGTTCCTGGTCGCGCCGATGGCGATAGGAATCGCGCTCGTGACCGAACCGTTCGTCACCGGCGTGCTCGGAGAGCAGTGGGTGCCGATGATCGTCCCGATGCAGTTACTGGCCATCTACGGGTTACTTCGCGGCTATCTCGCCTCGTTCGGGTCGGTGTGGCGTGCGACCGGGAATCAGGATTACCTCGTCAAAGTACAGCTACTCACCATCGTCCTCATCGCCGTCCCGATCTATCCGGCCGCGAGCAGATACGGTATCTCGGGCGTCGCGATGGTGATCGTCGCCGTCTACGCGTTCGTGATGACGCCGGTGGACATGTACTTCGCCGTGGAGGCGGTCGACGGCAGTTTCCGACGGCTGGCGAAGGAGTTCGCCTACCCGCTTCCGGCGGCCGGGACCATGGGCCTGGTGGGCCTGTGGGTCCAGCGTGTCGTCACGATAGCGCCGCTGTTCGAGTTCGTGCTACTCGTGGTCGTCGGTATCGTCACGTACGCCGCCGCCGTCCTCGCGCTCGAATCGCGCATCGAGTGGGGAATCGTCGACGAGATTCGAGAGCTCGCATCGTTCATCTGAGCGGCGGAGCCGAAAGAGGACTCGGAGCAGAGACCTTCCCCGCTCTGCTGTCGAAACGCGAATCGACCGCCGACGGCTACCGGAGCGACGACTGGATGAACCGCTCGTAGTCGTCGAGGACTTCGTCTGGTGAGAAGTCGTCTGCTCGTCGCCGTAGCGCCGACGTATCCGTCTCCTCGTCGAGCGTTTTCTCGACGGCCGCCGCGATTTCCGAGGCGTCACCGACGGGTGTGAGACGACCGTACCGGCCGTCGGCGAGGACTTCACGCGGCCCGCTGGGACAGTCGGTCGAGACGACCGGACAGCCACAGGCCATGGCCTCGATGAGTACCGTGGGGAGCCCCTCGAAGCGAGACGTGAGCAGGAAGACGCTCGCCCGGGCCATGTACCGGTACGGGTTGTCGACGTATCCGGGGACGGAGACGGCGTCTCCGATCCCCATCTGTTCCGCGCGGTCGCGGAGGTCCTCGCGAAGCGGGCCCTGACCGGCGACGACCGCCCTGGTGTCGGGCCTCGACTCGTGCACCCGGTCGAACGCCCGGAGCCACGTATCGAGGTCCTTCTGGGAGTCGAGTCTGCCGACGAAGAGTATCACGTCGAGGTCGTCGTCTTCGATCCACTCGTGGTCGACAGGGCGGCGTGCGCGCTCGCGGACCCGTTCGATTTCGATCGGATTGTGCAGAACGGTCACGTCGTCCTCACGGAGCGGCATCTGCTCGACGAGGCTGTCTGAGACCCCTTGCGAAACGGCGATCACTCGGTCGGCCGACGGGAGCAACCGAACGGCCAACCGCCTGAGCAGTTTCGACTTCAACGAGGTGGCCGGTTCGACGTCGAACGCGTTGTGCTCCGTCGGAATGACTTTCGTCCGCGTGTCGGCGACGAGAGCCGCCGCGAGACAGACCGTGTTCGCGTGCGTCACTTGCGAGAGCAGCGCGTCCGGCTCGCTGTCTTCGAGGTAGGACACGAGCCGCGGGACGTGCGCCGTGATGCCTGCCACTGGAACGCGCGACTCCCCGAGCGCGACGACCGGGACGTCCTCGTCGATCTCCGAGTGGAGTTTCCCGTACGGGTGAGAGAGCACAAGCTCGACGTCGTATCCTCGGCGGAACAGTCCGTTGACGATGTTCACCGTCACCTGCTCCGCACCGCCGACCGTGAGGTTCGGGATGTAGAACCCGAGTGACGGACGCTCCCCGTCCTCATCGGCAGCACGCGAGCTATCAGTCGCGGAATCGGGACGGGGCATCTGGTTCGACAGTTTCCGTTCGCCGTCTTTGTTAGAAACTCGCTACGGGGCGAAACAGACGCGAGCGAGGTCAGGCCGTGTACTGCACGAACCGCTGGACGATGAGATACAGCAGAACACCGAACCCGAGGTAGACGAGCCAGTTCAGACGACGCCACCAGTTCGGGACGCCGTGTGTCGGTGCAAGCAGCACTCTGGCGACCAGTAATCCGTTGAACGAGAGGATGAAATACAGGTCGAGCGCCCACATATCGAAGAGGAACAGGACGACGAGTGCGACTCCCATCCACCCGGTCTGAGCGGCGACGAGTCGCCAGAAGAGACCCGACCGGTCGATATCGGAATCGCGGTGGCTGTAGCTCCGGTCCAGGGCCGAATCGGCCCCGTCGGAACTGTCGAAGCGGGCAGTGGTGATTCGGTCCCAGAAGGACGGTTCGACGTACTCGTCAGAGTCTTCGCTCACGGTCCAGTCACCCACCGATTGCCACGCGTCGAAGCCATAATAAATGTGTGCGAAACTCAGCCATAGAGGTATATGGCGTTTACTCTGACTCGATGGCGCGTCGGTGGGCGGCACGGCGAAGAAACCGCGTCAAACGATTGGTAGACTCAAACTAACAATGCGGGTCTGCCTTCGAAAGGGAACGCAATGACTTCACGGCGGGGTACGGGAGTCTGCCACGCGTCTCACTCGTAATCATGGTTCGCAAAGCTCTGTGGGAGCGGTCGCAGTGAGCCACACCGACGCTCTGAGGGGCCGGGCTCTCGCCAACCTGGATCTCCTCGTAGGCGTCGCCGTAGCAGTCGGTACGTCGGCCGTGAGCCTCTGGCTGCCCGACGTGTTACCCGCGCCGTTTCGCGTCGTCCTCGGGTTCCTCTTCATCTTCGTGCTCCCCGGCTACGCCGCCACCGCGGCGCTCTATCCGACGATGTATCGACAGGTCGTCCCGGGAACCGAGACGTCGACCGTCTCGGCCGATTCTCGGCTGTTCGGAACCGAGATTGCAGTGTTAACGGTCGGCCTCAGCCTCTTCTCCGTCCCGCTCCCGCTGTTGGCCGTGACGCTCCTCGGCTTCGACATCAACCCGAGGACGGTGTTCGCGCTCGTTACAGCGGTCACGGTGGTGTGTTCCGTCGCCGCGGTACTGCGCCGAGCGCGAGCCCACCCGGAGGGCGCGGGCCTGCCGGTCGCGCACCTCGGCGAGCGGGTGACGAGCGACCTCCGGGCCCAGTTTTCCGGCGGACCGACCGTCGGCGCGGTCACCGTCGTGCTCCTGTTGGCCGCGGCAGGGGTCGCGAGCGCGACGCTGGTCAGTCAGCCACAGGGAGAGACGTACACCGAGTTCTCGCTGCTCACAGTCGACGACGAGACGGGGAACCTGACGGCGGACGGGTATCCCACGTCGTTCACGATCGGTGACCCCCAGTCGGTGGTGGTGTCGGTTACCAACCGTGAAGGGGCCGAGGCGAACTACACCGTTGTCGTCGAACAGCAACGCCTCGGCCGGGAGGGCGACACTCGACAGTCGACTACCGTCGATCGGTTCTCGCTAACGCTGGCGGACCGAGAGACGGAACGGCGCAACCGGTCCATCGAAATCACCCAGCGCCTCGGCCCGGGACAGAGCCGTCTGGCGTTTCTCCTCTACAGAGGCGGGCCCCAGGGGGAACCGAGCATCGACAACTCCTACCGCTATACCTACATCTGGGTGAACGTCACGGGGGAATGATGTCCGGCACCGACCCACCGTCCGGAGCGGCGCTGTCGACCGCCAGTCCCAAGCGGGGGAGTCGTCGATGAACGAGCGACTGCGGAACCGGGTCACCCGAGCGGCGGTCCTGAGCGGCGGCATCGTCGTCTTCCTCCTCGCGGTCATCCTCTTCCTGACGCCGCCGGCAGACGGATACGAGTTCTCCGTCTATCGGGCACTGCCGGTCGAGTTCTGGATACTGGCGATATCGGGACTGGTGCTGTGCCAGTTGCTGATCGTGCGCTACGCGCTCTGGGACGACGACGCGCCGGTCTCGTGGCGGTACGGCGTGGGCATCGCGCTCTCCATCGAAACGCTGATCCTGTCGCTCCCGTACTTTCGCGGCTATCAGGCATACGATCGCGCGGACGTCCTGACGCACATCGGCTACATCCGGAGCATCCACCAGTACGGAACGCCGCCCGCGAAGGACATCTATCCGAACATTCACATCGTTACGCTCTCGCTCTCGTACGCGACCGGCATCGAACCGCTCCGGATCATCAACACGATATCGGTCGTCGTTCCGGTGTTTTCGGTGCTGGCGTGGTACGCGTTCGTCGTCCGACTGTACGACCGCCGACGCGCGCTGTTGACGCTCCCCTTTGCGATACTCTTCGTCGCCGGGAGCGCGTACACCAACCCCTCGCCGTACACGCAGATATCGCTGGTAGTGCCGTTCGTCCTCTATCTGTTCGTTCGAGAGCGCCAGACTCGGTCCGTTCCGGCCCGAATCGCGCTCGCGGTCACCGCGGTTGCGCTCGTCATCTACCACCCGATAATTACGCTGTTCGTCAGCGGCATCCTGTTCGTGTACGTCCTCGTCGAACTGGCGTTGCGCGCTCGTTCGGGCGGCGATAGGTCGCGGGCGTCCGTCGGCAACTCGGTGACGCTCCAGTTGCTGGTCGGCCTGTTCCTCTCCTGGTATCACGGCTTCGGCCCCGTCATCAGACGGAGCCGAGAAGCGATTCGCGGGCTGTTGGGGACGTCGGGGGGACAGTCGCCGCTGGGGCAATACAGCTCTGCCGTCAGTTCGACCTCGCCGAAGCTCTCGGACATCCTGGTCATCGGGTTCGTCGAATACGGCGTCTCTGCGATATTCCTGGGTATCGGCGGCCTGTACATACTCGCGAAGGCGTACGACGGACTCACCGGCCGGTTCGACGTCGACGTCTACGAGGGGATGTTCGTCGTGTCGTTTGTGGCGTTCGCCGGCGCGTCGGTCTGCTTTCTCGTCTTCGACCTCATCGTCGGGTTCGGTCGCCCGCTACTCTACGTCAACATCTTCGGCGCGCTGCTCGCCGGGCCGCTGTTCTACTGGGCGTACCAGCGACTCGACTTCCGACGAGGCGTCACGCTGTTCCTCTGTGTCACCCTCGTCGCGTACAGCACGTTCGGCGTTCTCAGCCTCTATCACTCGCCGCTGAAAGCCGAACCCGGACGCCACGTGACCGACGCCGAACTGGAGGGGTCACAGTGGCTGCTCGACCACCGGAACCGGTTCTTCGGGACCGTCGAGTACGGAATCACGCTGTGGCGGTTCGGCGACACGTATTTCGGGGTGAACAAGAGTTCGCAACGCGAGATGGTCGACCCCGAAAGCCCGTTACCGCCACCGAGCTTCGGCTATCGGACCAACGACACGCTCGGCTCGTCGTATCAGACGAACCAGTACATGATCATCACGACCAAAGGGCGCGAGTTCTACCCGTCGATGTACCCGGATTACCGAGACCAGTGGCGGTTCCACAACCGGGACTTCGAGCGGTTACGGCGCGACCCGACGACGTCGCAAGTGTACCACAACGGAAACGTGAACGTGTATCGCATCAACGGGACCGGGTAGCCGTCCGAGGAGAGCGGATCGCAGGGACGAGAGACAGGAGAGGGTTCTCACAGCGCGGGCCGAGTCAGTCGAGGTGCTCCTGAATCCAGTACTCGAGCGTCGTGATCTGTGCGAGGAGGGTGGCGTTGTTCGCTCCGTCCATGTGGGCGGCGTAGACTGCTTCGACGGCGTCAGCGTCGAACAGGTCGCGGTCCATCGCCGCGTCGACCAGTTCCGTCACGCGCCGGTGCACGTACGTATCCGTGTCTCTGATCCAGAAGTCCTGCAGCTGTCCGTTGGCGTACGTCGGCTTCGAGCGGAGCCGGTTCACGACGACGTTGCCGACGAATCCGCCGACGTGGAGGTGATAGGGTCTCGACGGTTTGGTCTTCGTTCGCTCGTACGTGATCTCCGACAATTCGGGCGAGATCCGACGACACAGTTCGAGCTTCGCGATAGACGTGCCGTACGGGACCCCGCCGGCGTCGGACTGGAAGAACCGATGTGAGAGGGGGAACGTCCCCTTGCGGTAGTACTGCGGAATCTTGGCACACCACTCGAGATAGTCGCCGTCCACCTGTACTACTCTGTTGCCGGTCCAGTCACGCATCACCCTGTTGCTCGCAAGCCCCAGTCGCGCGTAGTAGTTCTGGAAGTGGACGTCGAGCACCTTGCCGCGATGTGTCCGTTCGGGCGTTCGATCGGCCTCGGCCTTGAACGTGGCCAGCGGATCGACGTCGACGGTCAGGAGGTTCTCGACGGTCTCGACGTCGGTCGAGGCTTCGCTGTTCTGCTGGGCTTCGACGATGGACTGCGAGTCGTCGAGGTGATAGCGAAGCAGGTGATCGCCGATGAGTTCGCCCTGCATTCCCTCCATGAGCACCGGAACGTCGTCCCGGATGTGATAGGTCGGCGAGAGGTTCGCCGTGGTGTTCCAGCGGAGCATGCCGTCGGTCGCTTCGATGACGCGCTCGAAGTCCTCGCCGAACGTCTCTGCCGAGAGCGGAATCTGGTTGTACTCAATGCCGAGCGTCTCAGCGATTTCGCGGGCGATCCGCGGATTGTCGTTCGTGGGCGGGTTCGCGTCGTAGCCGTAGGCCGCGAGGGACTCCAGCGACCCCTCGGGAGACTCCGCGAGCAGTGCCGCAGCGGTGGTCCGACTGTCGAGGCCGCCGGACAGCCAGATGCCCGCGCGCTCTGGGAGCGTGCCACCGAACCGTTTCGCCGCCTGTCGGTAACGCGACGCCAGTTCGTCGAAATAGCCCGCTCCGGGGTCGGCCGGCTCGTAATCGGGTTTCCAGTACCGACTCGTCGAGACCACGCCGTCAGTGACCTCCATGACGGTCGCCGGGCGCATCGCCCGGACCCCCTCGACGAGCGTCCGTTCCCCCCACATGTGTCCCATGAGAAGCATGTCGCTCACGCCCTGAAGGTCCAGTTCCGGGTCGTCGAGAAACGCCAGGAGGACGTCGACGTCGGTCGCGTAATACGCCCCGCCGGCCGTCGCGTAGTAGCACGAGCGAGCGCCGAGTTTGTCGGTGACGACGACGTGGTAGTCACGGTCGCCGTCGTAACACGCGAGCAAGAACTCGCCTTCGAGCGCGCGGGCGGTCGCCTTCGGCCGGTCCAGCAGTCTGTCGAACACCTCGCTCTCGGTCAGTTCGAGTTCGCTTCGGTTCGTGACGACGCCGTAGATGACGCCGGCGCGGGAGCCGTCGTCCCAGACAGTCACTCCCTGGGGATCCGCCGTCGTGTACGACAGTCCGAGTCCCGCCCCACCGTGTTCGTAGCGCCACGATTTCTCGCGCGTCCGGCCGCCGAGTTCGGACACCGCCTCCTGGAGTCGGGACCCGTCGACAGCCCCACCGATCATCCCGCTCATATTTTGGCGCTAATTTGTCATCATTCGTGATAAGAAAAGGGACCATACTGTCGACGTTCGGCGTGTTCCGATCGATACGTCTGTCGTAACGAACGGCGTTTCCGCGGGAGTTCACGCCGACGGCAGTGGCATTCGAGAGAGCACGGTCCGCACGGTCTGTGCAGTTCTGTGGGTGAGGCGACCACCCAGCGAGGCGAACGCGTAGACGTAGAACGAGGACTCGAACGGGTACGTCGCTATCGCACGCCGCGAGTAGCGGCGCGCGCCGTCGTAGTTACCGGCGTAGACGCAGGACTGGGCGACCCGGTGGTACGCCCACCCTCTCATCTTGCGCTCGAACAGGATTCCGTACTCCCGCGCGAGGCCGCTGTACTTCTCGACGAACTGTTCGACAGTCGTCTGGAGTCGGTCGAAGTCGTCGGATATCCGATTTCCCGCGTCGAACGTGTAGATGACGAGCGGCTCCGACACCGCGTGGAAGTCACAGACCTGCGAAACTCGAATGTACCACTCCAGGTCGGCCCAGCGCTGGATCTCCTCGTCGAACTGAACCTCCCGAGCGATGTCCGTCCGGACCATGACGCTGGACTGCGTTCCGACGACGTTCCGACAGAGGAGTTGCTTCGTCACGTCTCCCTCGATCGGATCAGGAATCTTTCGTTCGGTGACGTCGCCGTCGCCCACGTGCTTTCGCCCCGTGAAGACGAGTCCGACCTCGCCGTCTGTGCGCTCGAACGCCGCGACCTGTCGCTGCAGTTTGTCCGGGGCCCAGCGGTCGTCGTCGTCGAGGAAGGCCACGTACGAGCCGTTCGCCTCGTCCACGCCGGTGTTCCGCGCGGCGTTCGCGCCCCTGTTCTCGTCGTGGCGGACACAGCGGAGGGCCGCCACGTCGGGCGAGAGCTTCCGCACGACATCGGACGCCGGGACCCGCGAGTGGTCGTCGACCACGACGATCTCTACCGGCGAATACGTCTGGGCTGAGACGGTCTGAATAGCGTCCTCGAGGCACTCCGGTCTGTTGTACGTGGTGATGACGACCGAAACGAGGGGGGCGTCCAGGCCAGCGTCACTCATCGGTCAGTTACCGTGAGTCGGGTGCGGTCTCTCGTGTGCCGGTGTCGCCGACGAAGCGCCGGGTTCGTGAGGTGGTATCTTCTCATGACCGGACGGTGACTATCCGGGAGATTGCCGCGAAAGTCGCATAGTTACACGCAGATTATACCGTGAGAGAGAAGATTCGTGGGAAGCCGATTCCGAGTCACGTCGGCGTGCTATCGACATCGCTCTCGGAAGCGGTTGCCAGATCGAGAGTTCGGTCCGAACGCGGCCCAGTCAGTGGTTCTTTTCGAGTTCGGCGATTCGCTGAGCGAGGTCGCGGACGTCCTGTTCGATGCTCTCGAAGTTGTCGTTGAGCGGGACGTGCCACTCCAAGCTACCGGCCGCCGGCGTCGAATAGCCGCCGTAGTCCGCCGTCTCGGTCGAGTCGCTGGTGTCTGTCGAGTCACCAGAGTCAGTCGACCCGGTGGAGTCACTGGAGTCGTCAGTCGAAGTAGAGCTAGAGACCGGTCCGATCTCCGAGAGAGACGGCACGTCGGGGGAAATCGGCTCGCCGCGCGTCGCGCCCTCAAGGGTCGTCCCGTCGGCCGAACCGACGCCGGAGACGCCGTCGTACACGAGGCCGGAGATCGTCCCGCCGCCGTTCTGAATGGAGACCGCTTCACCGTCGCCGTTCGAACCCACGTTGTGGACGGAGAACGGGCCGGAGGAACTCCAGTCGATCCCGTCGGTGTAGATACCGTACCCGCGCATGTCGCTTCTGTCGACGTTCTTGAAGGCGCAGTCGACGACCGTGATCGATCCCGGTGCGGGGAAATCGAGCGCCGGTCGGTCGCTGCCGTCGACGAGGACGTTATCGAGCAGGATCGAGCCGATGTCCTCCGTCTGCGGATTGCTCTTGACGGCCATCGTCCCGCGGTTCTGTGAGATGCACCGGCGGATCGTTACGTCACTGGGTCCGGGGTTGATCTTGAGAAGCGCCGAGTACTCGGTCCGACCCATCCCGATACAGCGGTCCATCGTCAGCGTCGCACCGGAACCGGTCATCACGTCGCCGTCGGTGCCGATCATGTTCTTGAAGACCGTGTCCTCGACGCGTACCGTGCCGTCAGTGTTCAGGGAGAACGCGTGGCCGGCCAGACCCGAGATCCGGTTCGCCGCGTGACCACACCGCTCGAACTCACAGCGCTTGATGACGAGGTCGCCGCTGTCGCAGGTGATGCCTGTGTTGGCCCAGTCTTCGAACCGGCAGTCTATCAGGCTGGTCGTTCCCCGGATGTCGTCGGCGTGAACACCGACGCCGATGCCGTAGTCCTGATTGCGACCGTTACCGTTTATCGTCAGCTGCTCGATGGTGACGTTCGAAATCGGCGTCGAGGGAGTGACGTTCCAGAGGCTGTGGAACTTGCTCTTGCCTCCGGCGAGCCTGATAGTGGTATCGGCGTGGTCTTCGCCCTTCCAGGTCAGGTCGTCCCATCGTCCGTCCTCCGGAAAGTCGAGCGGTAGGCGAGAGTTCGCACCGACGTCGTACGTCCCGGACGGGAAGAAGACCGTCCCGGCCGGTGCGGCCTCGTCCGCGGCCGACCGAATCGCGGCCGTATCGTCCGTTCCGTCGTCGGGCGTCGCGCCGTGGTCAGTGACGTAGACAGTCATCGGTGTCGGCCCCCCTCGTCTCGGCGAGTGAAACCGGCGGACCCTGGAAGAGACGGCCCACGGGTTCGGACTGAACGGAGTCGGCCGTGTGGCCGTGTTTCGATATGAGCAGATGGTTGCTGGGACATCATACAGCCAGAGGATGCGGAGTTGTTCTAATAAACGAACTAACCGAATATCGGTGTTCAATCCCGCAGCTACGCACTGGAGAGTTGTAGGTACACTCCATTTTGTTACCAGATATTTTCCACAGTAATCAGTTACTACCAACTTCTCCGCGATAGTAAGGACCTATTACCAGCCGTCGAATCGGCCAAGCGGTCAGAAGACAGTTTATGCCGGACGGGAGATTGGCAAACTCCGAGTCCGGGAAGGGGTCGATTGTGGGGCGACGACGTGCATCGACACCCCTTCCGGAGATGCCTCGCATGGTCTGGCCAGAGCCGGCGTTTTTCCGAATATAACTTTATTCGGTTCGTCCGAGTACGGCACCATGCAAACCGATGCTCGCAACTGGGCTCGCGAGCTCTCGCGGGGACTCCGGGAGCGGGACTTGCGAGGGGTCGCGCGAGCACTTCGGGGTGCGTTCAACGGGCCGTACTACACGCTGACGACGCGCTATCCGCTCGGAACGAACATCTACGAGCGAGACTGGGATCTGCTGCTCGTTCTCGACGCGTGTCGGGTCGACACCCTCCGGAGCGTCGCCCCCGAGTACGACTTCCTCGACAATATCGAGTCGATCTGGTCGGTCGGTAGTGCGTCCCACGAGTGGATTTCCAAGACCTTCACGAACGAGCACCGCGACCCCATCTCGGAGACGGCACTGATCACGTCAAACCCGTTTTTCCCGCAGACGTTCAACGACAGGACGTTCCCGCCGAAGGCGTATTCCATCCCGGTGATGTGGCCGGATTGGGACGTCGTCGAGAAGTCGACGTTCGCGAAATTCCTGCACGTCCACAGGCACGACTACGACGAGCACTTCCCCGAAGCGCCACCGGAGATCATGACTGACTACGCGATCAACGCGTCTCGAAACGGGACGTTCGACCGCATGGTCGTCCACTATCTCCAGCCCCATACACCGTACATCGCGGACGCGTACGCGGAGAACAGACCGCCGACTGCCGTCGAGTCCGACCCGTGGACGGCGCTGGATCAGGGAGTGGCCACGGTCGAGGAAGTCAAGCAACTCTACCGCGAAAACCTCCGATTCGTACTGGACTCGGTCGAAACGCTCCTGCGTAACGTCGATGCACCCGAAGTCGTCATCACTGCCGACCACGGGGAACTGTTCGGTGAGATGGGTCTGTACGGTCACCCAGAGGGGTTCATCCACCCATCGTTGAAGAAAGTCCCGTGGGCGACGACGACGGCGACGGACCACCGCGAACGGACGCCCGACGTCGAGGAGTCCAGACAGGACAGCGCGGACGCGGAGACGGAGCAGCGACTCGCGGACCTCGGCTACCTCTGAACCGCGCAACGTCGTCCGTTACGGTTTCGATCGCCGAGTCGGTCAGCGAACAGGTCGTGCTGTCATCGACACGGTCGGCGTGAGCGAGTCCTCGAACCTACAGCGAGTGATCGACCAGTCCGACCTCGGACTCGGTCGGGACGTCGGGTTCGAGCGGTGGATCACCGCGTCTATCGGAGTGCACCGTCACGCCCTCAGTCTGCCCGAGCCCACCGGTTCCGTCGTGTTTGACTTCGTCGATCGATCCGCTCCCCGCGAAAATCTTGAGCGCGGGGCCCTCGTTGTTCACGCCGACGTTGTGTATCGAGATCCGTCCCGAGGAGCCGAAATCGAGCTCGTCTGTGCGGATACCGCCCCTGTCCCGACCTCTGCTCTCGTTGTTCTTGTCGACGTTCTTGATAGCGACGTCGTGGAGTTCGAGCGCGGTCGCGTTCGGGAAATCGATTCCCGGCCACCCGCCGCCGTCGATGAGGACGTTGTCCAGTTCGACGGTGCCCATGTAGAAGTCGTACGGGTTCATCTTGACCGGAATCGTCGTCGACTCACCGCCGAGTATCTGGGTGTTCCTGATCGTCACGGCGGCGGCGGTCGGATTGATCTTGATTCCGCCGATGCTGTCTTTCAGGACACAACGCTCGATATGGACGGTCTGTCTGTCACCGTTGCGTCCCTCTCCGACGTCGATAGAGACGCCCCGCTGATTCGTACAGAACACGTTCCTGATCGTCGTCGTGGTCTTTCCGCGAGACTGTTTTGGCGAGATCGCGTGACCGTACGCGACCACGCCGTTGTCCTCGAACCGACAGTTGCGGATGTCGCCGTTCATTCCGCCCACCATCTTGACTCCCGAGTTTCGCGTCCGCACTATCCGGCAGTTGCGAAGCGTGAACGTTCCGTTCGCCCCGTTCGTCCTGATGGCCGTTCCGACCGTGTCCTGTCGGGGGGAGTGAAGATCGATCGTGAGGTTGCGAATCTCGATCTCGTCGTTTGCTTCCAGGGAATCACCAGTGACGCGAAACGCGTAGTGGACGTGGTCCTGGTTCGGAGCCATGTGGAGCGTACTCCTCGTCTCACCGTCGACGCTCCCGCGAATCGTCACGTTTCGGTGGTCGTCGGTGAGTGAGATTGCAGCTCGCACGTCTTCGGGCGTGTCGATCAGGATGTCACCCGGTGGTAACTGGAGAACGCCGCCCGGGTGAACGGCATCGAGCGCGCGGCGTATCGCTGGTGTATCGTCCGTCTGTCCGTCGACGCGAGCACCGTACCGCCGGATATCGACGACGGACGGCTCCTCCGTCTGGGTCTGTGGACCGTCGGGTGTTCGGCTCTGCTCTCCGGCGGGACGAGGCGTCGGAGTTTCCGACGCCGGGACCGGTTCACCGGTCGGGTCGCCGTCCGAATACGCCCGGAGCGCCACCGTTCCCACACCCGTGGCACCGAGCAGAGCGAGCAGTTTCCGGCGGTCCAATCTTCCATCCGACATCAGTAGGGACTCCAGCGGGGTACACAGCGGCGAGTGACGCCACCGTCGGAAGAGACCCCGTCCCTCCTCGTAGCGAAAGACGGCGTCCGGAGGCCGACGCCACGAAGCGGTGATGGCTGCGTCACTACCACTGTCTCGCCCCGAGAGTAGGAATCGGTGACTAATAAATAGTAAGTAGTTACCTGCGGAATTAACGGGCCGCCAGGTCAGAGAACGCCCTGTAGAGATGGGGTCCGGTTCGATACTGTCGTCCAGCGCCACGGCGCAGGGACGCGACCACTCCTGACGCCCTGCTCGATACAGTCGCGTACGGGCAGCGGCCGATGTAACAGACCGCACCCCCTACAGTTCTCTGGGCGCCTCTCTCGTTGCGGTCTCAGCCCGCCGCTCGGCGTGCTGGCCTTCGAGTCCGACATCGTCGAGAATGTGCTCCGCGGCGTGTCCGTCGCCGAACGGTGGGTCCCACTCGCCCGATTTCGACTCCATCCGACGCGCGCCGGCGACGATGTCGTCCGGTCGATGCCCGACGATACAGTTCGCACCCACGAATGCCGTTTCGGGGCGTTCGGTGCCGTTTCTGAGCGTGACACAGGGCGTCCCGAGAATACACGTCTCCTCCTGAACACCGCCCGAATCGGTGAACACGAGCGACGCCGTGCTCTCGAGACGCAAGAAGTCGAAGAAATCGAGGGGATTGATCGTCCGAATGCAATCCGGAACCGCGAGGTCGAACGATTCGAGTCGGTCCGCTGCGCGCGGGTGGACCGGGTAGATCACTTCGTTGTCGCGGTGTCGTGCGGCCGCCGCGACCCCGAAGAGGATGTTCGCAAACCGGTCACGGTCGTCGACGTTCTCGGCCCGGTGCGCCGTCAGCAGGTCGAACTCCCCGGCGTCGACACCGAGTCTCGAGAGCGTCGAACTCGTCGACGCGGCCGTCTCGTCGTACATCTCGACGGCGTCGACGATCGTGTTTCCGGTCACCGTGATTCTGTCGCCGGGAATCCCCTCGTCTCTGAGCAGCGCCGCCGTTTCTTCGGTCGGTGGGTACAGGTAGTCGACGGCGTGGTCGACGATGATTCTGTTTCGCTCCTCGGGCATGTTGCGGTCGTAGCTCCGGAGTCCGGCCTCGATGTGTGCCACGTCGATGCCATCGATTTTACAGGCGGCAAGGGCGCCGGCGAGCGTCGAGTTCGTGTCCCCCTGGACGAACAGCACGTCTGGCCTGTCGTCGATGAGGTGCTCTTCGATCCCGAGTACCATCTCGCCCGTCTGTTGCCCGTGGCTTCCCGATCCGACACCGAGGTTTACATCGGGTGGGTCGAGTTCGAGTTGTCGGAAAAAGACGTCGTCGAGCGACTCGGAGTAGTGCTGACCCGTGTGGATGACGAGCGTCGAGACGTTTCGGCGTTGGCACGCTTTGATTACCGGTGCGAGTTTGATGATCTCCGGACGGGTACCGAGGACGAAGGCGGCTTTCGAATCAGTCACCACGTCTCACCCCCCGATTCGGTCGGCACAGAGGTATGCCAGGGCATGCCATGACAGCGGTTCGTAGACCAGAATGTTTTGTTATAGACAACTTGTTACTCGGTAACATCTCTGTTCGATTAGGTCGTCCCTGACAATCACGAGCGAGGCGACTGTCCATCGAAGAGAGCTCGTAACATACGAACAGTGACAATATCACAGACCCGTCACAGTCCGGCGGAAATATCAGCAGATAGGACAACTATAGCCGAAACGAGATGGGACAGCGGCGCTCAGATACGGTCTGCACTCCCAGACGTCACGTGAACGCGACCCGGTACATTCGTTCGCTACCCAAACGCTTGCGGCGTCGGTTACTAGCTATCGACCGCCTCATCTTCCAGCAACGGCCTGACGGCCGCCGGGGCCCGGCTATCGACCACGTCGCGGAATAAAGCGGGCCCTCGGACAACAGTCGAGCATCGTGGACACGGAGGGACGGACCGTTTCCTGCAATCGGGCCGTATAGTAGGAGTTACCTACTGCAGCGGAACAATCTCGAACGATAGCGCCTATGAGAGTGAGGCGTACGACCACTCTGAGACGTGGTGTGAGTACTGGCAGTACAGCCACTGACGGCGGTCAGACGGTAGAAAGACCATAACTTTAGTTCGAAGCCAAGAGGTCAGTGCAAATGAGCGTCTCAGTGTTGGCAAGCGCTGTCAACCACCCGGACGCCGTCAATCCGTATATCGGGCTCTTCAACCACCGAATCGTACGCTCGCTACGGGACGCCGGAATGGCTGTAGACGTCGTCTCCCCGCGGCCGTTCGCGCCCCCGTTCGGGCCGAAGTCCGAATACGCCGCGTTGCCCGAATCCGAGGACTGGGGCGAGTACGAGGTTCATCACCCGCGGTTCTGGTATCTGCTCCCGAAGCGAGTCTTCTACGGGAAGGCGGGCGACTCGTTCGCGGCACGCGTGCCGAGATATGTCGAGGACACATTCGAAGTGCCAGACGTGGTACAGGCCTGTCACATCTACCTCGACGGCTATGGGATGCTCCCGTACTGCCGAGCGCACGACGTTCCGCTGTTCGTCATCTCACACGGTCACTTCCTGAACGAGTACGAGTCGCTTCCCCGCGGAGTGCGAACCCGCGTCGACGAGACGCTCGAAGCCAGCGCGAAGGTGCTCTGCGTGAGCGATGCGCTCGCAGACGAGGCGACCTCGCACGTGTCCGGCGAAAAGGTGGAGACGGTTCCGATCGGAGCGGCACCCGGTCGCTACCCGGTGGAACGGAAAGAGCAACTTCGCGAAGAACTGTCCATCGATCCGGACGCGACCGTCGCGTTGTTCGTCGGCGAATTCTGCGAGCGAAAGGGGATTCCGGAACTCGTCGACGTCCTCCCGCAACTGTCGCTCCCGGAGACGGAGTTCGTATTCGTCGGGCACGGTGGACCGATGCGCTGGGACCTCCAGGAGGCGCTGGTGGAGAGCGAATTCACCGACAGACACGTCTATACAGGAATCACGTCGATTGCGCTCCGACGGTGGTTGACGGTGGCCGATCTGCTGGTGCTGCCGAGTCGGTCGGAGGGGAGACCGACGGTCATTTACGAGGCGATGGCGGCCGAAACCGCGGTCCTCGGCACGGATATCGGCGGCGTCACCGAGCAGGTCTCGGACGGCGAGACCGGGGTGATTATTCCGCCGGAAGCACCACAGAGACTCGCCGACGCGCTGACCGCACTGCTTCGAGACCCCGACCGTCTCAACAGCATGGGCCAGCGTGGGAAAGACCGACTCGTCGAGCAGGGGTGGACCTGGACGGCGTACGCCCAGCGCGTCGAGGCGCTCTACCGGGACGTCCTCGACGAGTGAGCACCTCTCCGGACCGGTTCGAGCGGAGACTCAGTCGCCCGTCGCCGGGAGCGGCTGGGTCCGGCCGTCGAGCGAGAGTTCGACGGGGGCGTCGCTATCGCTCGATACCGCCACGGAGTCGTAGGAGCGGCGTGACAGAAGATAACCGAAGGAGACGTCCTCGCCGTGGGAGTGGAGTGTCAGACACGTGCGCGAGACAGAGTTCCCGAACATCGGGAAGTACCGGCTCTGCGACCGCGATACGCCGAGGGCGTCGATCGGATGACAGTACGCAAGCGGGCCCGACGGGCGTTCCGCCCGGTGGATTTGAACACGTGACCGGTCCGGCTCGGAGTCCGGTTCGATGTGGACGGCGGGGTCGAAGTGGAGCCTGCTTCGAACGCGATCCGGGACCGACGCAGTGAGCCGGTCCCAGACGAGCCACCAGTCGTCAGCGCCGTAGATGCGACGACGGTGTCGGTATCGGTCGTCTCGGGAAATTCGTCGGGTGTAACTGCCGTCGAAGTACGTGACTCCGTCGTCGGTCCCGTACCGAACCGTCGGCTCGATTCGACGTCCGAACAGGTAGCTTCCACCGATGGGAATCGGTTCGAGGGCGGCGTATTGGACGGTGTTGTGGGCCGCGACGCTACGGGCGTACTGCCGTTCGTCGGTCGGGAGATACTCGTAGACGCCCGTGTCACAGAGGACGCGCTGTCCGTCGACCCACCAGAGAACGGCGAAGTGGTCGTTGTGCGAGTGTGCGGGGAGGTGCGGCGGGCCCGCTTCACCCCCGTCGACGAGCAGTCTATCCGTCCCGTCACCAATCCAGTAGTAGCCGGACGCATCTAGTCGGTTTGAATCCGGAAGCGACGATTGCTCGGAGGCGGCCGAAGCGTCGACGTCGATACCGACGGACCGCGCGTAGTCGAGGCAAGCGTCTATCGGGAGCGCCATCCCGAACGCCGCGTCGTTGAGGAGCGGGAGGCGACCGTCCGGTGGCCGGAGGGCATCGAGGTGTCGGGCAGCAGCGGCAGTGGTCCGCCGGAGGTCACTCGGGACCTCACGTCCGGTCCGTCCGAGGAGGTCACAGACCGTCAGGTAGCGGGTGAGCGTGATGGCGTGATACATCGGACTCCGTTCGAAGTGACCGCCGTCGGCGAGAAACTGTGCCGCTGCCGTCTGGAGGACGTCGACGCCTTGCCGGAGGAACCTCGAACCGTCGGCGTCGAAAAACAGCCCCGCGAGCGCGAGCGCCGCGCCGTTCTCGATGAGGTGATTCCCGCCGACGTCGTGTTCGACGTGGTTCGAGAGGAACCTCGCGTTCTTGTAGATCAGTCGACGGAGCAGTCTCGCGTGCTCGGAACCGTGGTCGTCGACGGCCCAGGCGTAGTACCGGACGAGGTGGATGACGCGGAGCGAGACGGTGTGAGGGGTCCACACGCGCCGAAGGTACGCCGCGCGACCGATTTCAGTCCCCTCGGCGGTCGACCAGTCGTCGAGCCAGTCCCGGAGCGTCTCGGCAATCGGACGACAGGAGTCGACGGCACCGTATCCGAGGACGGGCCAGACCAGGAAGGTGAATCCGTAAAACTGGACCCCCCAGAGGGTCGACGGGGACGGGACCGATTCACCGAACCAGTCGACCCCGCGGGGACCGTCCACGGCCACGGTTCGATTTCGGAACGTGACCTCGCCGGCCCCGAGACCGTCGGTCAGCGTCCGAAACCTCGTCCGCGCAGTCGCCGAGAGACTCCCGCGTAGAGTCGCGGTGTTCGCTGCAATCGGTTCCGAACGCACCGAGAGCGACGCCGGTATCGCCGACTCGTAGCGAGCGTCGAAGTCGACCGGTACGGACGGAACGACGAGGTGACGGAGTTTCCGCTCGGCAATCCCGAGCAGTTGACGGGACTGCATGTTTCGGGCGGTGTGATACAGCAGGGGGAGCCGGCCGGCGTCCGCGAGCGCCCAGAGACTCGTGTCGCTCTCACTCATTCCCCGCCACCGCGCTGTCGGTCGCGTCTCCATGGACCGTCTCCCCGCTATCGGTGAGATGGCACAGCCGTTCGTGGAGCGTTTCGGTGATCACCGACCGGTCGTACCGGGACCGAACGTACGCCTGCCCGTTCGCACCGAGTCGTTCGCGGAGGTCCTCGTCAGCGAGCAGCCTGTCGAACGCACGCGCGACGCTGTCGACATCGCTCTCGGCGTGGATACCGCCGTTCGACGAGTCGACGAACCGCTCGACCTCACCGCGACCGGTCGTCACGACCGGGAGTCCGGCCCCCATGTACTCGTACACTTTCGTCGGCATCGCGTAGGCGAGTTCGCCGTCGTCTACGAGCGGGGCGATTCCGATGTCGGCCGACGCGAGCAGCGAGGGAATCTCCTCGTGGGGCATCGGTCCGGTGAACGTGACCGAGTCCGAAACTCCGGCGGTTTCGACCGTTTCTCGAAGTTCGGGTACGGTGTCTCCGCCGCCGATCAAGCGCAGCTCTGCGTCCCGTTCCATCGCACCCATCGCACGAATACACGCATCCAGATTCTGTGCGTGACCGATGTTCCCGACGTACACGATTACGGGTTCGTCGGACTGTATCCGGAGGTCGGCGCCGTCAGCCGATTCGAACCGGTCAACATCGACGCCGTTCGGGACGAGAAAGACCTTCGGAGAGAGGTCCGCTCCGTACTGCTGACAGAGATGCTCGCCGAGCGTCTCTGTCGTGACGGCGATCGCGTCAGCGGCGTGCAGGACGGCCCGCTGGAACCGACGACTGGTCCGTTCCAGGACGCCGCCCTCTGCGATGAATCCGAGCGAAACCGACGCGTCGATCCAGAGGTCGCGTACGTCGACGATCCAGGGCAGTCCCGAAACGACCGTCACGAACCCCGCGACTCCGGTCGATATCGGTGGCGTCGTCGTCAGGACTGCGTCGTATCGCCGGGTTCGAACCGCTAGCCAGAGAGCCGCGTGGAGGGCGAAGGTGACGTAGTAGGCGAGTCTCGAGAGCGTTCCGGGGTCCGCTTCCGTCGGTTGCCACGCCCACAGTCGCCGAACTGTGACGCCGTCGGCCGTCGTCTTGCGGGTGCGATACCAGTCACGACCGAACTCCCCGTGAGGAAAACACGGCGGCGGGGCGAGCACTTCGACCGCCCAGCCGTGATCCGCGAGGTTGCGAGTGACGTCGTTCATTCGGGACGCGTGGCCGCTTTTGTCCGGCGGATACTGCTGGGTGACGACTGCGATCCGGTCGGTCCCGGTCACCGACGTACCCCCCTCAGCCAGAATCGAGGTCGCGTTGGTTCACGCGAGACCGGACCGCGATTCAGTCGGACGGGGCGGCGGATTCCGCCGGTACCCGCGTATCCGGAGGCGCTCCGACCGGTCTTCGGGATGCCGGGCGCAGACTGGGTAGTCGGCATCTGACAGTCGAACCGAATCCGACTGAGTTTGTTAGTTACTACCTATACGCACGGAGGCGGCGCTCAGTCGATTTCGAGAGCTGTCAGCGTGTCGCTACTCGAAGACCGGTGGTTATTCAGACACGTTAACCAAGGTCATCCGAGGACAACGCCCCGAAAATGCCCGAGCTATCTATCATCGTCCCCACGCTGGACCCCGACAGAGAGTTCGGATGGGAGGGGAAAATAGCGGCGGCAGACGTCGAAGTGGAACTGCTCGTGTGTACCGAAGGTAGCGCGTCTGCGGCGAGAAACGAGGGGATTCGCGAGGCCGATGCGGACAAACTGGTCTTTCTCGACGACGACTCCGTGCCACAGGGCGAGTACTTCGACCGCGTGGCGGAGTTGCTGGACGAGTATCCGGCGGTCACGGGCCCGATCAGAGACACCGGGTCGCCGGTAACCCGGGGGCTCTCGTCGCAGTACGACCAGGGCTCCGTCGGACATCCGACGGAAACGGTGGTCGGGTGCAACATGGCGATTCGACGCGACGTCCTCGCTGACGTGGGGACGTTCGACGAACGCCTCCCGTACGGACACGAGGAGACCGAACTGGCCGATAGAATCTGCGAGTCCTACACGGTGTGGTACGACCCCAAACTGACGGTCGAACACCCGTTCGCCGACTCTCTCCCGGACTACCTCGAAAAGCAGTACCGCCACGGCAGGGAGTCGATACCATACTACGAGATCAGGGGCGTCGACGTCCACAAACAGATGGCCAAATTCATCTTCGTGCCGAGCCACTACGTCGACTCGACGGTCCGCCGGACCGTCCTCGCCGCGCTCGGCCAGGTCGTCAGCAATATCGGCATGCTGCGAGGATACGTGGAGTACAAGGTGAAGGACACGCGGTCAGCCGATGCGACGTCATCGGAGCCCGACGCGGCGTCCGCGGACCGGGACAGCGTGTCGTAGGCCCCCGAGTCGTCACGAAGAGGGCAGCGGTTCCGACCGCTTCTCTACTTCCCCCGCGTTTCCGACCGTCACGTAGTTCTGGATGAACGCTTCGTACCGGTCGATCACGGCCGCCGGAGCGAAGTCGTTCGCGCGCTCGATCAGCACGTCGCTCGGGAGCGGGTCGTCGAGAGTCGCCTGGATAGCCGTTGCGAGTCCCTCGTCGTCGTCGACTTCCACGAGCGGGCCGTACTCACCCCCCTCGAGGATTTCCGCCGGGCCGCTGGGGCAATCGGTCGAGACGACCGGACAGCCACAGGCGAGCGCTTCGATGAGGACGGTCGGGAGCCCCTCGTGTATCGACGACATCGCGAGGACGTCAGCACCAGCCATGTAGCCGTAGGGATTGTCGACGAAGCCGGGGAACGAAACCGCGTCTTCGATGCCCAGTTCCGCCGCCAGTTGTTCGAGTTCGTCCCGCTTGGACCCGCGGCCGACGATAATCGCTCGGGTGTCCGGCCTGGCGGCGTGGACGCGCTCGAACGCGCGAAGGAACGACCCGTAGTTCTTCGCTCGCTCTAGCCGTCCGACGCCGAGGACGACCTCGACGTCGTCGGACTCGATCCACGGATGCTCCACCGACTCCCCGGCCCTGTCCCGAACCTCGTCGACGGGAATCGGGTTGTGGAGGACGGACACCTTCTCGCGGTCGACCCCGACGTACTCGACGACGCTCTCGGCGACGCCCTCCGAAACGGCGACGAACTGATCCGCCCGACCGGCGAGGCGACGCTGGAGCCACTGGACGAGTTTCTCCTTCGACTCCTCCTGCATCCCGAGGGTGTTGTGTATCGTCGAAATGGCGACGGTGTCGGCACCGGTCACGAGTTGTGTGGTCAGATGGATGACGTTGGCGTACGTCATCTGAGAGAACAACATCGCGGGTTCGCGTCGTTTGAGATAGCGTGCGAACTGCGGAACGCTGGCTCCGATCCCGAGCACCGGAATCTCCGGCGTCTCGAGATCGACGAGCGTCACGTCCGCGTCGACCTCCTCGCGGAACGCGCCGCGGTTGTACGACACGAGCAGGTCAACGTCGTACCCCCGCTCGGCGAGCCCGTTCGCGACGGAGACGGTAACGCGCTCGGCGCCACCGACCGTCAGCGACGGGACGTAAAACGCAATCGGCCCAGTATCTACCATCGGTTCGTCCCACGACGCGGACGGGTTTGTTTATAGTGTCCCTACGGGAGCCGAATCGTCGTCATGGAGTTCGCGTGCCCGACAGCGAAGTCGACCGATACGGAACGTATCGAGCACGACCATGGTACCGGCCAGCGACCGAATCTGCTGTGAAGCGACTGTGAAAGGATAACTCCTGGGGAGAGTGACAGCCACGAACTGCTGTCAGGGGTGATGACGTATGCAGTGTCATACATAAGATACAGCGAGCGTCAGCGTCCGAACGGACCGACGTACCGACATAAGTACCCACACGCTGATGATCGGCAAGCGAGTATTGAGAACGTCACAGCAGCGCTCACTCGCGGTGTAGAAAGGTGCTACTCGAAAAATACGACTATTAACTAAACCCGTCTATCGGTAAGACTCTGCCGACACAAATGCGTATTCTCCGGGTCGCCCAGGACATCTTCCCTGAAACTGTCGGCGGAGCACCGTACCACATACACGCCCTCAGCCGTGATCAGGCGGCGAGGGGGCACGACGTGACGGTACTGACCGTCGCTGACGAATTGGACGAGCGAGAGACCGTCGAGCGAGAGGGCTATACGCTGGTCAGACAACCGCCGAAGTTCGAACTGCTCGGCAACCAACTGTTCACCGATACGATCGGATACCTGCGCAACGCAGACGACTACGACATCGTTCACGCCCACTCGCATCTATTCTTCTCGAGCAACGTGGCGGCGGGATACTGCCGATACACCGACACGCCGCTCGCGGTCACGTGTCACGGGCTCAACTCACAGCGCGGGCCGTTCTGGTTCTCGCGCGCCCACCTGCGAACGCTCGGCAAGTGGACGTACGATTCCGCGGACGTGACGTTTTGCTACACCGACGTGGAGCAGTCACGGCTGCGAGAACTCGGCGTCGACGCCGACATCGCGGTCGTGAACAACGGCATCGACACCGAACGGTTCTCGCCGGCCGGCGCCCAGCACGCCGAGATCGAAGCGGCAGACGGACCGGCAGTCGTCTTCGTCGGCCGTCTGGTAGACGGAAAGCGCCCACAGGACGCACTCGCGGCATTCAAGACCGTTCGCGAACGGTGTCCGGACGCGAAACTGTTCTTCTGTGGGGACGGGCCGCTTCGAGAGCGTCTCGAGACCACCGTCGCCGAGGAAGAGCTCACCGACGCCGTTCGTTTCCTCGGCCGCGTCCCCTACAGCGAGATGCCGACCGTGTTCAGAGCGGCAGACCTGTTCGTCCTCCCGAGCCGAACAGAGGGATTCCCGCGAACGGTTCTGGAGGCGCTGGCCTGCGAAACGCCGGTCGTCTCGAGCAATTTGGAGCAGACTGCGAAGATCGTCGACCAGACTGGGAAGACGGTCGAAGTCGGCGACGTAGCGGGGCTCGCCGACGCCATCTCGAGCCTCGTGACCGACCGGCAGCTACTGGCCGACCTCGGGGAGCACGGACGGGACATCGTCACGACGAGATACGATTGGCGAGACACTGTCCGTGAAACGACGCGAGTGCTGGGTCAGATCGCCGAAATCAGCGACCCGGTGACGAAAGAGCGCAAGGGACAGTCCAGCAGCCTACCGCTCGCACAGGACGAGCTAGACGTAAAATGATGATTCAGGCGAGATTTGTTGGACCACCGTCTCACGGGCGACGTGTCTCCGTCGACGACGCCCCCCACCACGGCTGCAGGCGTATTCATCGAGCCGATCAGTCGCCGGAAACGGGCCGCTCACACGCGGCGTTAACTACTGATTACTTAATAGCGAAAGAACAGAAGCACGGTCAAGACCGGGGCCTGATCGCAGTTCCGGAAGCCGGCGGTTCACGAGGGTAAGATATGGGTTACGAGACAGATATTGAACGGGGGCTGTTCGACAGCTACCAGTTTGCGAACCGCGACCTGCAGGAGTACCTGGTCATCATTCTCGCCGGGTTCCTAGTGCTCGAGAGCGGGATATTCCTCACCATCCAACCGGTGACTGGCTACGAGACGTCGCTCGTGAACGCACTTCCCCAGTCATTCTGGTTCCTGTTCTACGCGGTCCTGGCGGGCGGGATACTGACGCTCATCGCTGCAGCAGTCACGGGCTCGGGATACTGGCGACACGGAATCGCCATCGTCATCGCGAACTACGCGATGTACTTCTTCCTCCCGAAGGCGCGCGGATACCGGTTTTACGGCCAGGGTACGGCTGACGCCTTACGCCACTTCGGCGACGTGAAAGCGATCATCGACACGGGGTCGCTACCCGGAATCTGGTACCCCGGCGAACACGTCCTGATGGCGGAGATGACGATGCTCGGCGTCCCGCTGTCAGCGATTCCCTACGTCACGGCCCTGCTGTTTACCGTGCTCCAGATCCTCGGGATCGGTGTCCTCGTGCGGACGATTTCAGGAAAGCGAGGGAGTCTGGCGGCCGGACTGGCGGCCGGGAGTCCCCTGCTGTACACGACATTCCACCTATCGAATCACCCGGCGATGAACTCGTTCATGCTGATTCCGGTGTTGCTGACGCTTGCGGAACTCTACCGGCGGAGCAACGACAACGAGTACCTCATCCTCTTTCTCTTTATCGGCATATTCATAATCTACTCGCACCCGATGACGACGCTGTTCATGGTCGGGCTCCTGTTACTCACGGCCGTCTATTCGGGCGTTTTCGGACGACTATCGGCCGCGCCAATCAGGCGACTGAGTCCGAGAATCGGTGTGGCGTTTCTCCCGCTGTTGTTCGCCTGGCTGACGAACTTCGGCCAGACCCGGCAAGCAATTGTAAAAGTCGCCGCCACGCAGAACGAAGCGACTCCTGCGGCGAGAGAGCTACAGAAGGCCGGGTCGGTGGAGTTCACCGTTCCACAGCTCGTCAACAAGTTCGTCACCCTGTACGGGTCGACGACCATCTACTTCGCCATCGCCGGGCTGTTTACCCTGTTGACCCTGTACTGGTTCCTCTGGCGGGGACCCCGGTACGACTGGGGGCTCGGAACGAGCCACTTCCTGGCCGGACTCGTCATCGCCGCGACGTTCCTGCTCGGGAACCTGATCGTCAAGGGAATTATCCGCGCGAACCGGTATTCGCTCCTGTTCTCCGCGGTACTCGTCGCCCTGGTGCTCGTCTACTGTGCCAGCAACCGCTACTCGACTGTCACGGTCGGACTGACAGTGCTCGTGTTACTGAGCGCGGGGCTCGCGGCCGGGGCGGCTTACGAGCCAAACAACCACATGACGTACGCCGAGTACGACGGGACCCAGTTCATGGCGACCCACGACGACCCCGGCGTGCCGATCCACTCGATGGACACGTCACACAAGATGGAAGCGTTCGTGCTCGGGCGGAATCACCCACAGTACTATCCGATGAGTTTCAGTCTGAACAACAACCTCCCGCGGAACCTCGGGTATTACAGCGAAGACATCACGGCCGCGGACACGTTCGGACGGAGTTACGTCGTGACGAAGACGCACGACACCGAACAGCACACCGCGTCGTACTACACGGCGGCACAGCAGGAGTACCTCTTCAGGTACGGCGAGGAGAGTCTCGCTCGGATCGACAACGACCCGACGGCCAACAAAATATACACGAACGGCGGATTCACCGGCTGGTCCGTGTCGCCGGAGAACTGATCGACGGGGCATAGTGAGGCACTAACTTTACTCAGGTATCGAGAAGGGAGGTGTACCTTGATGTCGAAACCGCTAGTGAGCGTCGTAATCCCGACATACAAACGGCCGGACAAGCTCCGGCGCGCGACTCGCAGCGTCGCTGACCAGACGTATCCGAACATCGAACTCATCGTCGTCGACGATCACTCGCCCCAGCCCGCGGCCGATACGCTCGCGACCGAGTCCTTCGAGGACCTCGACCTCGTCTGTCTTCGCCACGAGGAAAACCGCGGTGCGAATCAGGCCCGAAACACCGGCATACGAGAGGCAGACGGTGAATACATCGCGCTGCTCGACGACGACGACGACTGGCGACCGGAGAAGATCAGCCGGCAGGTCGAGGTGTTCGAGAATTCGGACGACGACGTCGGCGTGGTGTACACCGGTTGCGAGTACGATTACGGAGACTACACGCGGGACGTGATTTTCACCTGCGAGGGTGACGTGACAGAGGACCTCCTCGTCGGGAAGTCCTTCGGCGAGTTCTCGACGCTCATGGTGCGCACGGACGTCGTCTTCGAAGCGGGCCTCCCGGACGAGCGGTTCCCGAGCTGGCAGGACCGAGAGTGGCTGATTCGGCTGTCACAGCACGCGGAGTTTCGCGTCATCTCCGAACTACTGACGCGTCGCCACTGCCCGGAGGGAGAAGAGCGGATCAGCAACAACTACACGGAGAAGCGAGACGTGTCGTTCCCCCTGCTGGTCGAAAAGCACCGAGACCTCGCGAAGAGTCACGGCCGCAAGTACGAGCGGGCGTTTCTCGCGTCGCTGCTGTTCATCCTCGGCCAGGAAGCGCTCCGCAATCGGTTCTACGGCGACGCCAGAAAGCAACTGCTCAAGTCGGTCTACTACTACCCGTTCCACACCGATCGTCTCGTCTACGCGCTGGTCGCGCTCGGCGGCCGACTCAGTTACGAGCCCGCACGGCTGGCCGTCCGAACGATGCACGCAATCAGCGACGGGACGGTAACTGAGTGAGCAATCGAATGCGAGTGGCGCCGCCGTCCCGCAGTTATAACGGAGATGTGAAGGGAGTAGGAGTTGATTTACAATGCCGTTCGCTGGTCTGTCCACCAGACAGCATGGAAGACGACGGATGGCGACGCAGGACGCGACGGTCGCGAGACAGACGACGGTCGGAAGCCCGTAAACGCGGCGGCAACGACCACACCCCGGAAGAACCACCGAGATGGGGCACTCGAACCGATTCGGCCGCTTCTACAGCGGGGGGGAGTGACTGACCGTGACGACGCTGTGGTACTTCATCGGTGCGCTCGTCGTCGGCGGGGCCGAGCGAACGCTCGTCGACCTGGCGAACGAGGTCGACCACGACGAGTACGACGTGACGATCTGGACGATCTTCTCGACGAACCCGCTCGAGTCGGAGCTCTCTCCGGAGGTCACGGTCAGAAGCCTCACCGACGCGGGCCGTCTCGAAAACGGGGTTATCGCCGGCGTCGAGACGCCGCTCGCGTACGTCCTCGCTCCGATACGGTTCTGGCTCGCCGCTCGACGCGAGGACCCCGATATCATCCAGTCGTTCCTCTTTTACGGCAACGTGATCTCCCGGATCGCTGGCCTCCTCTGTTCCGCGACTGTCATCACCGGCGTCAGGTCCGTTCCGGACTCCGAACCGCTCGCACGGCGCCTCATCGACCGGGCGACGATGTCGCTCTCGGACGGAATCGTCTCGAACTCGACGGCCGGCCGAGAGTTCGTAGTCGACCGTGGGGCGGACCGAGACGACGTGTCGGTCGTGTACAACGGCCGCGACATCGAGACGTACAGGACTGCAGCGCCCGCACCCGTGCGCGAGGAACTGGAGCTGCCGGCGGAGGCGACCGTCGTCGGGACCGTCGGTCGCCTGCTGGAGCGAAAGGGCCACTACGACCTGCTCGAGGCCTGGCCCGAGATCGCCACCGAAATCCCCGACGCCCACCTCGTCTTCGTCGGTGATGGGCCGGAGCGCTCGGGACTCGAGCACCGCGCAGCGGAGTTAGGCTGTGCCGAAACGGTCCACTTCCTCGGGACGCGCCAGGATGTCCCCGCGCTGTTGAACGCGATGGATCTGTTCGTCTTCCCGTCGCACTTCGAGGGACTTCCCGGCGCAGTCATCGAGGCGATGGCCGCCGGACTGCCGATCGTCGCGACACCGGTCGACGGCAACAGCGACCTCATCGAGGGCTATCGGTCGGGCCTCTTCGTCGACGTGGAATCGCCCCAGCAACTCGCGTGGGCCACGATTCGCCTGCACCAGAATCCGGAACTCGCCGAGTCGCTGGGATCGACCGCCGCAGCGCGAGCGGCCCGCGAGTTCACGATCGCGTCGATGGTCGACGGATTCGACTCGGTATATCGACGTGTCCACGACCCCGCGGTCGAAGGCACCGTTCACGGCTAGCGATTCGCGAGCCAACGAAACGACCGGATTCCTGAAAGAGTAGCGACAGTATATTTTACTGGGGGTGTGCGGAGTACAGTGTATGGCCGAGGACACTTCGAACCACGGGTACCAGCGCCCGGACCGAGGGGCACAGGATTGGCACGTCCCGCTCAACGAGAACTTCGCACGTATCGACACGGACGTCGAGATCAAGGACGCCGCCGAGAACCTGAGTGACTACGACCCCAAAGAGGGAGCGAAATTCCTCGCAACGGATTCGAGACGGATTTTCCTGGGGGACGGGGACCAGTGGCTCGAATTCGGGAGCGCGGCGGGTCGCGAGACGGTGGTTTCGCTCGGCGACGGGAGCGCTACCGCGACCGTCACGAGCGACGGGACGATCGTCGCCCGCCCCGGTCAGCTCCAGGCCGCTATCGACGCCGCAACCACGGGGTCCGAGTTCGGGCAGCGACCCACACAGACCGTGAGAATGGTGTCCGGCGAGACGTACGAGATTGAAGATACCGTCCGGGTGAGGCGGGGCGTCCGACTCGAGTGCAACGGAGCCAGAGTGGTTCCAACGGGCGATTTCGACGTGTTCGAACTCGTCCGGGACACGCAGCTCGTCGACCCGTTCGTCGACACGCGAGACATGGGCTGGAGTTCGACACAGGTCGTCATCGGCCCCGAGAACGCCCAAAAGCTCGATACCGCCAATCGAGCCTGGGTGAAAGACGCGTATCTCCTCGCGGATGCGGGGAGCGGAATCGGAATTCAGTTCCGCGGCGGCTCGAAACCGTGTTCGATGCAGGTCGCGACCGGGACCCTGAACGGGTTCGACCGTGCGATCGACTTCTACGCCGACGGAAACGACACCAGCGGCCAGGGGAGCTGGTCGAACGGGAACCAGTTCTGGGGTCGAATTCAGGACTTCCGCATCGGCGTCAGCATGCGGTCGGAGGGGGCAGCAGTGAGCGGAAACACGGTACGCGTTCAGGCCCAGACCAACGGGAACGTGAGCGAGTGGCTCTGGAAGATGGACCGCGATCCGCGAGAGCAGCGCAACGACGACAGGTACGTGATGAACGGCAACACCGTCGTCGCGCACCCCTGGGACGTATCGGGGTATCAGGCCAGCAACGAGTACTACTCGGACAGCGACCGCGATCCGCCCATCTGGCTGATCGGGCGCGGAAAGCGATACGGTAACTCACTGGTCGACCTCAGCGGCGTCCGGGGGAACCAGTATCTGGTGAACAACTCCGACAATCCAGTGCGAAACGGAATCTTCACCGCCCACGGCGGGTTCGTCACGGGAACCACGCAGTTCGAGATGAATCCGGCGTACCAACAGAACGACAGCCGAGTCTGGCACCACGAGTCCCGAAACTCCTAACCGGGACCGATTCGCCGCCGCTCGAACTACTGCGACTCGAATCGGGGCGTGAGTAGTGAGCGTGTCTTCGTGACCCCACTCGGGCGTTCGCTCGGATGGGAATCGGCTGACTGGTCCGTGATGTCGAGACGACTCGAACGCTCCTGCGGGGACACAGAAATCTCGGTCGGATAGATCGTCCTGGCGGAAGGTCCCGCTCCGCTCGGACGTACAGATAGAGGTCTTGAATAGACTGCTCCCGGCGGAACTGACCGACCGCGAAGACTGAGCGACGCGCCGTTAGTTGATCGAACTGTGGTGCCACATCCGGCTGTCGCTGTTTGGCTGGTAGGACGGCGGGTGCGAGAACTGGCTCGTCCCGGTCACCTTGCCACCGTGGTAGGTGAAGATGCCGTTCCGGTCGGGGTAATCAGAGTTGTTGACGATGAACTGATTGCCCAGGGTCCCGGACAGGTCGACCATCGAATTGGCGTAGTTCTTGCCCTTGCCGAGGTACCAGATGGGCGCACGCCGGTCGCCGCCGTCGTTGTAGTCGTTGTTCTCCATGAACAGGGCCGTGTCCCACGGGTACACCAGCATGGTGTTGCTGCCCTTCACGTAGGAGTTGTCGCCCCGCTGGCTCTCGGAGCGCGGGTCGTCCTCCATGTACCAGAGCCACTCGCTCACGTCGTCGCTCGGCTGGACCATGAGACGGAAGACGTTGCCCGAGACCTCCGCGCCCTCGGACCGGTGGTTCACGCCGATGCGGAAGTCGGTGAGGGTGCCGTAGAACCGGTTCCCGTTGGACCAGTCGCCCTGGCCGCTGGTGTCGCTTCCGCTGGCGTAGCAGTCGATGCCGATGTCGAATCCGGAGATGGACCCGGACGCGACCTGCATCGAACACGGATGGGAGCCACCGAGGAACTGCAGGCCGATGCCTTCGCCTTTGTCGCCGAGGAGGTACGCGTTCTCGACGGTCGCGCGGTTCGCCGGTTCGATCTTCGACGCGTCGCTCGCGCCGACCACGACCTGGGCGGAGTCCCAGGAGACCGGCCGGGTGTCGATGAACGGGTCGACGAGCTGGGTCCCGCGGTACATCTCGATGACGTTGAAGTCGCCGTCGGGGACGATGCGAGCACCGTTGCATTCGAGTCGGACGTTCCGGCGGAGTTTGATCGTGTCCGAGGGGAAGTAGTTCTCCCCGGAGACGAGCTTCACCGTTCGGCTCGGACCCTGGGCCCACGTGTGCGACTTCGAGGCCTGGTCGATGACCGACTGGACATCGCCCGGCGGAGCGATGAGCGAGCCGTCGTCCGCCTCGGAGACGGAGGAGTCGCTCGCGCTGAGGCTGCCGATCCGGTTCCAGTTGCTCCCGTCACCGATGTACACGGTGCCCGTGTCGGTGGCGAGGAACTTCGAGCCGGCTCTGGGGTCGTACTGGCCGAGGTTCGACTCGGCGTCGCGGAGTTCGACGTGCGTATCGAGCTTGTCGAAGTTTTCGTTGAGCGGGACGTGCCAATCGAGTGTGCCCTCTGCGGGCGTAGTGTATCGTTCTGCCATTGTTCTGTGTTACTGAGTACCCCCGTACCCACCCATTCCGTATCCCTGTTCGCCGAAGTCGTCCTCGGTGGAGCCAGACTCCGTCGCCGTCTCCGTTTCGGTCGGCGTCGCGGTTTCAGTCGGAGTTGCTGTCTCCGTTTCAGTCGGCGTCGCGGTCTCCGTCTCGGTCGATCCCGATTCGAGGAGTTCGAGCCAGTTGAAGTCGATCCCGGAACCGACGGCCTTCACTCGAAGCGAGTGCTCGCCGCCGGACGAGACCGTCACGTCGCGGAGCGTCGCGGTTTCCCAGGCGGTCCAGTCGCCGGTGGTCGGCACGTCGATGGTTCCGACCTGCGTGCCATCGAGCGAAACCTCGAGCTGTCGGCCGCTTCGCGGGGTCGCGACGCGGACGTTGACGTCGTAGGTCCCCGACGGAATCTCTGCGGTGTACTGGAGCCACTCGCCGTCCTGGAAGTAACCCACGTTGTAGCCACCGGAGACGTCCTGTGTCTCCCGGATGTCGACGTCACCGTCGCGGTAGCTCGTGTCGTACTCGTTGCCCGCCGACGTGTCGTGGTAAGCGACGCCCTCGCCGCCCTGGTCGTAGTCTTCCGCCTGGATTCGACCGGGCAGCGTCGGGAGGTCGGAAGACGCCGTCTCGACTTCCTTGAACTCGGCGTAGTTGAAGTCGATACCGGACCCGATCGCTTCGACGCGGAGCACGTGTTCGCCGTCGGCGTCGATGGACACGTCCTCGACGACGGCCAGTTCCCACGTCGTCCAGCCGCCGGTGTTGGGAACGTCCACCGTCGCCAGTTCCGTACCGTCGAGGGAGAACCTGAGTTGCCGGTCGGACCGGGTCGTCGCGACCCGCACACCGAGGTCGTACGTGCCGGGCGAAACGTCGGCGGTGTACTCCAGCCACTCGCCGTCCTGGAAGTACCCGACGTTGTACGTCCCCGAGGAGTCCTGCGTCTCTCTGATGTCGACGTCACCGTCGCGATAGCTCGTGTCGTACTCGTTGCCCGCCGACGTGTCGTGGTACGCCGTTCCCTCTCCGCCGAGGTCGTAGTTTTCGGCCTCGAAGCGGCCCGGAATGGTCACCGGGGATCCGCCGTGAGGGCCCTGCGTATCGAGCGCCTCGAACTCGATCCAGTTGAATTCGACCCCGGAGTCGAGCGCTTCGACCCGGAGCGCCGATTGTTCGTCGAGGTCGATAGAGACGTCGGAGAGCGTGACCGTTTCCCAGGTCGTCCAGTCGCCCGTGTTGGGGACTTCGACTGTTCCGAGCGTCTGGTCGCCGAGCGTCAGTCGTAGTTCGCCGCCGGAGAGCGGTGACGAGACGCGGACGCGGATGTCGTACGTACCGGCCGTCACGTCCGCCGTGTACTCGAGCCATTCGCCCGACTGGAAATAGCCGATGTTGTAACTGCCGGACTCGTCGCCGGTCTTGCGGATATCGACGTCGCTGTCACGGACGGACAACCCGTAGACGTTGCCGCTCGACGTGTCGTGATAGCCCATGCCCTCGCCACCGACGTCGAAGTTCTGGGCCTGGATGCGGCCGGGAATCGAGGCCACGGTCCCCTCGTACGGAGACTGCGACTGCGTCGTGGTGTACTCCGTAGAGAGATTCAGATCGTACGCGCCGCCGCCCTTGCTCAGATCCAGTACCTGCACGTAGTGCGTGCCGGCGGTCGAGAGAGATTCCGGAAGATAGACCGGAACGTTCGGTCGGGCGTAGGCCTGCGAGACGAGTTCCCCGTCGGGATCGAAAAAGCCGAGTGCGGTCAGACCGGCCTCACCGGTCGACTTGTACGAGATGGTCAGGTCGGTCGCGTCACTTGCCTGGAAGGCAAACAGATCAGACGCGCCGGGCGAGAGCGTCGTCGAAAGCGGCGCGTCGAAATCGATCGTCCGTACAGACCTCGCAACCGAACCGAGTTCGGCAATTTCCGAAACGTCCGTCGCGGCAACCTGTTCAGTGACAGCGGGGCTGCCGCCGTACCCGAATCCAGCCGCCGCTTCACTGGTAGTAGGACCACCATTACCGGCACAGCCGGCAAGTGAAGTGGCAGCCAGCCCCGCCAGTTTCAGACAGGTACGGCGGTTAATTGGGGCTTTCGCCGTGGATCGTCCATCGCCCTGCAACGATTCATCAGTTGTATGCGAGCGATTCTGTTCTGTGTTCGTCACAGTGCGGTAGTTCCTGGTTACTCTTTTAACGCTTGTTCCCTGGTGGATTCCCTTGAACTACCACAGAGTCCAAATGACAATAGTTGCATACCAGATCAAAATGGAAAGATAGTCGAGAGAGGGTTCTCCGAGGGAGAATAATGGTCCATTACTGAATTGGAGGTGCCAGTAGGGCCCTATTACGGGCGCGTAAGCTGGACTGTTGACACCGCCGTGTCAGTCCTCGGTCGGGTCTTCGATGCCGACACGACAGCGCCGTCGAAGCGACGACTTGTCCTCCGACAGACAGGACAGCGAGACGAGCGTGTTCTCGTCGAGTGGCGAAGTCTGGAACGTTGCGTGGTCGCCGACGTCCATCCCGCTGTACAGGACCCGCGAGGTCTGGTATTCCACAGGTTCTCCGTCGGCCGGCCGGCCCAGACTCGTCTCGTGATGTGAGACGGTCACCTGAAAACGGAGCTCGCGGTACTGGGTTCGCAACTCGGTCGCCGCTGCCGTGGTAATCGATCCCGGCGACTCCGCGAGGAGGTCCTCGTGGTGCGAGACGACCGACGCTCCGTTCGCATCGACTGCGGCAATTTCACGCCGTTCGGATCCGGACTCGGGAACCGCGAGGAGTCGCTTTGCGACGATCTCTCCCTGATTGACCTGCAGTAACCACCGGAGGAACTGCTCGATAGACGGGACCGTCGTGAGCGCACTGCCGGCCAGGAACGTTCGTCGTCTCATCGCGTCACCTCGATATGTATAGTCCATGTGTTTTGTGGTAGCATTGATATCATCCTGCGAGAGTGTCGACGATCGATTCGAGATTCTGCTTCACTTCCCAGTCGAAACTGACCATGAGCGCGATCGAGAGCGCGGCGTAGACGACGACCCCGACCAGCACTAGCATAGCGAACTCGACGATCGGCGCGTTGAGTTGTACGGTCTGATAGACGTACGTCACCGCGGCGCCCATCCCGAGGCTCGCGACCAGCGGATAGCCGATCTCCCTGAGGAGTTCTCGCGGGGAGGTATCGACCGTCTTCGACATCAGGTAGAGGTCGATCGGCATCATCGGGAAGATATACACACCCGTGATGAGCGCGGCCGTTCCCTCGATGCCGTACGTCATCGTCGCCGGATAGATGAATATCGCGATCAAGAGGACCCGTAACGCGGAGAGCTTCGCGATGTAGTCCGGGCGTCCGATAGCCTTCCAGATCGGACCCATCGTCGCACCCATCGACCGGAGTAGTCCGTAGACGGCCAGCAGTTGCATGACCCGGATCATCGGCCGCCACTCGGGCGTGAAGAACGCCTCGACGAAGGCGGGCGCGACCGCCGCGATACCGACGGCCGCGGGGAACGAAGCGAACGTCGTCATCCGGAGCGTCTGCAGATAGCCGGCCCTGAGTTTCTCCGTGTTGTCCTGGACCTTCGAGTACGCCGAAAACGTGACGCTCGAAATCGTGTGCGTGATTTCGGTTGCCGGCGCGTTCGACAGCCGGTACGCGAGCTGGTAGAATCCGAGCGCGCTCGCCATGAGCGCCCAGCCGACGAACGCGTCGTCGCCCTGGCTGTACAGGAAGTACAGGATGGAGTTTGCGGTGATCCACTTGCCGAACCCGAGGCGTCGCCTCGCGATATCGACCTCGAAGGCCGGCCACGGACGGAAGCCGTCGGCGAGATAGGAGACGACGAACCGGGTGAGGTCCCCGGCAATGTATCCGAACGCGAGCGCGTAAACGCTCGGATCGTACAGGGCGTATCCGACCGTGACGAGGAAGTACGCGGCCGCACCGCTCACCCTGTAGACGAACTCCTTGTGGAAGTCGAGGCTCTTCTTGAAGTAGACGACGGCCGGGTTCCGGAGCCCGACAATAAGCGGTGAGAGTGCAATTACTCTAACGACGCCCGTCGCCGCCGGTTCGGCGAACAGCGACGAGATGTAGGGCGCGCCGAAAAACAGTATCACGGAGATGACTACTCCACGCACCGTCTCGATCGTCCAGGCGGTGTTGAGTTCCTCGTCGACGTTGTCCTCCTCAGCCTGGATCAGAGCGTCCTTGACGCCGAGCTCCGAGAACTTCTTCAGCGAAGAGAGGATCAACAGCGCGATACCCATCAGACCGAAGGCTCGTGGCGATATCAGCGAGGCGACGATGACCAGGAGCAGTAGTTCGAGGCCGCGCTCGGTGACGTTCATTACGCCGACCCAGACCCCGCTTTTCACCGCCTGCTCCATGACGTCGTCGCCGTACGGAAGTAGCCGTTGCAGGATTCCTTTCAGCTTGTCTATCATAGTCTCGACAACTCCTCGTGGCGCGTCCAGCGGGGCCGATAGACGCGGGTTACTACGGTACGCCCATGCTTCGCTCCCGTCACACACCCTTCCCGTCCAGTACTCACGTTGGTATAGCGTTCGGGTACTATCTGTTTGTTATGCTCGTTGTAATCCCGCTGTCGATAGGGGGTAATCCGCCGCGGTCGACCGGGCACGGTCGGTCACTGCCCACTGGCGGTGAGTAACTCACCGTTCTCGACCATCGCCTCGAGCGGATTGTCGTCGATCTCGAGCGGGAAGTCCACCCTCCCGCACCGACGCGCAGACTCCCAGCACCCGAATATCAGTTCGGTCGCCTGAAGCGCGTTGTCCGCCGAGAGTTCCGGCGAGCGCCCCGTATCGAGGGCATCGACTATGTCCGCGATCGCGCGGTCGACGAAGGTCTCCGGTCGAGCGGTTTCGACGGAGACCCCTGGCAGTCGGGCCGAGAGTTTCTGTCTGGCGGCGTCGAAAAGCGATTCGCTCGGACCGTGGACGTCTTCGCCGCCGGTGTCGACGGTCCGCCACTTCCCGCCGGACCGGATTCGAAGTGGTGCGGCTGAGCCACCGATTTCGATGACGCCGTCCTCGCCGAGGAGACGCATTTGACAGTCGACGATTCCGCCGTCCCCGGTCGATGCGAGGCCGTTGACGCCGTTGGTGTACTTCCACTGCGCGATGGCCTGATTCTCGTTGTGCGCGCCGAACTGTACGTTCTCCTCGCTGTACTCGATACCGGCCATGACCCACTTCGCGACGGCCTGGTCGGTGAAGAACCCACAGAGGTCGAACAGGTGCGAGCCGTAATCGAACAGGTTCTTCCCGCCGAGCTCGATGCGGTCGAGCGAGCCGATTGCACCCCCGTCGAGGCGTTTCTTGGCCTCGCGGAACGGTTTCCCGAACCGACGCTGGTGATTGAACGTGAGCTGTATGCCCGCGCGCTTGCACGTGGAGGCCATCCGCTGGCAATCAGCCCACGTGGTCGCCATGGGCTTCTCGCAGTGAATCGCGTCCATCACGCCGGTCTCTGCACAGGAGATGACGACGTCCGCGTGAACGTGGGGTGGGACACAGACGCTCACGATGTCCGGTTCTATCGCCTCGAGCATCTTCACGGAATCCGTGTAGACGTTGTCGTCGGGAATGTCCCAGCGTTCAGCGAACTGTCGAGCGTTCTCCGGGATGATGTCGGCACAGGCGGTGAGCGAACACGAGTCGAGCCGACTGTATGCGCCGGCGTGTCTGTAGGCCATCGCGAATCCATCAGTGTCCGGGTCGTCGGGATTTGCACCGGTCCCGACGACTGCGACAGTGTAAGTCATCGATGGATGTGGGGCGAGGGGGCCCAATAGTAGTAACCTCGTACTGTGGGACGGACGGACAGCCCTCGACTGCACCCATCCAGTCCAGTCAATTCAGTCGGTCGAACGAACGCTCCGCCCTCTCGCTCGAACCGCCGGTAAATCCGGTGTCCGTCACGTACGGCGAACGTCGAGGTGTTAAACGGCCGCTAACTGTCGGTGGAGTGAGAAGCGAAATCCGAGTGGCCGGCGTGGACGTCAACCACCGGAAGCCCACTCGATAGATTTCGAACGAGCGGTGTGGGACCAGGAGGTGAGCGGTGTTTATCAGAACCGACCGTCTCGGTATCGAACTACAGTGTGAGAATCAGGCGAGCCTGCAGAGTCGAGTTGAAGTAACAATTCGGGGGGCGCGACACGGTCGAATCCAGCGCCCGGCGCGGAGTATGCCATAACTACTAAACCATCTTTCCGACGGAATACAAACGAAATGGTACCCCGCTGTCGTCGAGTCGTTGCGCGTGAGACTGTTGGATGGGTTTACGAGGAGAACCCCGGTTATCGATAATGACTGACGAGTCCCAGTCCACCCAAGACTCGCCATCTGCCGATGAATCCGATCAGACCACGCGCCGGACCGTCCTGTATCTCCTCCTCACGGCGCTCTCGTTCGTCATCGCCCTCCTGTTCGAGCGAGAGCTATTCTATCGCGGATACGGTGAAGGCGGGTACGGGAAGGACGATTACGGCGGTTGAGCGACTGGATCGCTCTGCTCTCCGGCACAGTCTCTCCACGAGGTGTCGATCGAACGAGTGACTCCAGCGGTCGTACGAACAGTGTGCGCTCGATTATTCCCGGACCATCTCCGGTTTCGGCTCGGTGCCGACGTCGACCGCCGCTGGCCGATCCGGCACCCTGCTCGGCCGCTGAGAATCATCGAGGAGTCCCTTGATACGACCGGCTGTCTTCGCGATGGTCCCTCCGGCCTGCGTGACGGTCGCCATCGGCGTTCGCCGCACGTAATTGAGCGGGTCGGTCGCCTCAGAGAGGACACACATAACCTGCTGCCGTAGCGGAACGTCCCGTTTCGACCAGTAGTAGGGGGACTTCGTCTCGAGCTTGTATTGCTTCCGCCAGTAATCGGTTATCGAATTCGCGTAGGGATGTTCCACTACGAGTTCGGGGTCGTAGCGGATATCGAACTCCTCGACGACCCGAGATGCGAGTTCTTTCTCCTCGTGGCCCCACCCCATCTGTTCGTCCCAGCCGCCGACCGCATCGAACACCGACCGGTGAACGCCCATGTTACAGCCCCAGAAGTGCTTGACGTAACAGGGCTCGTCTCCCCAGTCGTAGTGGTTGGTGAAGTGCCGAGCGAAGAGATCATCGAACGGGTGAACGGTTCGGCCGGCGTAGGCCGCCTCCGTCTCGAGAACATCTCGAGCACGCTCGAGGTATCCGGGTTCCGGACGAGAGTCGTCGTCGAGAAAGACGAGTTTGTCCGTGGTCGCTCGTTCGATGCCTGCGTTTCGGGCCGCGGTCACCGGACTCTCGTCACAGACGATGACCTCGTAATCGTCGAACGCGTGGTGGTCGAGAACTTGTATCGCTTCTATTTCATCGCGCGACTTCAGGGTCGCAATAATAACACTGACGGAAACCATTTGAGGCCCTTGTGCTACTCTATTCTCGAGAATCAGGTATTAGTATACTCTCCTTGGTACAGGTAAGGGCGGTATTCGTCGGACTCACGCCGGCATGGAAGCGATGACTGACTGCACCCACGATACCATCGCGTAGATGAACACGACGAAGCCGCCCATCGAGATCCACCGGAGACGCCTGTGATTTCGCGGTCGATCACCGTCGGGACTACTGAACTCGACGGCCAGTAGGAATCCTCCGTATCCAAGCAGGTAAAACAGGAGAGGGCTCCCGAGACCGAAGAATACCATTCCGCCCACCGTCAGAGCGAGCCACGCGACGAAAAACAGCACGAAGTGTCTGACCCATGCGGCACACATACGACAACCATCTCGACTATCGGGTTTTGTTATGCCACTACTAGCGTCGTCGCACTGACGGTCACGACGAGAAAAACAGTCGTCGAGACACCCTCACCGGGGCAGCCACCTAGTGGGTAACCGTTTACTGACGACGTTCCAACCTGGGGCCCCGTCCGCGATCCAGAGGGACAGCGCCGCAGAGAGGAGGAGCAGTTCGAAGAGGACGAACCACACCGTTCGCGGATCGGCGAGCAACGCCTGGTACTGACCGAAGTAGTGGCGAACGTTCGCGAGGAACCCGCCGTAAGAGCTGGTCTGTTTGGGCGCGATCGGCCAGAGGAACACCCGATACGCCGGTGCAGAGCCGGACGTGATCGTCCCGTACACAGCGTCCTGCGGAAGGTGGAGGAGATATCCGACACCGAAGCCCGTCCCGAACTCGGGCCGACCGAGACGCTGGCCGACCACGAGTACCACGACGGCGAGGGGGACAGCGACGAAGATCGAGTGGGCGACCGAGACGCCCGACGGGAATACGTGAAAGATCCAGCTCGCGGGTTTGTCGACGAGGTCCGGGAACAGCGCCCCGAACAGGAGCGCGTAGCCCTCGACGGCGTTCGGGGGCCGCCGACGGCTCGCTCGGACAGCCACCGAGTAGCAGATGTAGCTGACCGAGAAGTGCTCCCACGGCCACATCAATCGTGGCTCGGCGACGTGGACTCAGTCGGTTGTTGTTTCCCACCGTCGGGCGTCGGTGTCGGTTTCTCGTCCTGGAGACGCCGTTCAGCGGCATCGCGGTCTTCGGGATAGCCGACATCGATGCGCCAGCCGTCGAGTCGGACCGCGTCGATGGTCCGGCCGCTCTCCATCAGAAGGTCGATCGCATCGCTGAGTTCGTACTCGCCACGATCAGAGGGTTGAACGAGATTACACGCCTCGAAGATCGCCGGAGAAAGCGTATAGAACCCGGTCATGACAAGGTTAGACGGCGGGTCGTCGGGTTTCTCGACCACGTTGACGATCTCACCGTACTTGTTCGTCACGCACACGCCGTAGCGTGACGCCTCCGACTCGGGCACTTCCTCGACGAGGAACGCGCAATCGACTCGCTCCTCCTGCTGGCGCTGCACGACGGTGTCGAGGTTCCCCCGGAACACGTTATCGCCGAGCATCAGCATGAAGTCGTCGTCGATTTCCGATTCGGCCTGTAATAGCGCGTCAGCCAGACCCTCGGGTTCGTCCTGTTCGACGTACGTTATCGGAACGCCGTCGAAGCTGTCGCCGTAGTGGTCGATGATCTGGCCTTTCCGATAGCCCACGACGATAACCAGTTCCTCGGCGTCGAGAGACACGAGCTCCTCGAGACAGTGCGTCAGGAGCGGACGCCCATCGATCTCGACGAGGGCCTTCGGAATCTCATCGGTCAGCGGACGGAGGCGTGTTCCCTGGCCGGCTGCGAGAACTACTGCTTTCATCGTGTACAGGGAACCCTCAGTACACCCATTGTAATGGTGCTACTAATGCCAGAGTGTACCGTGGGATCTATTCAGACACGACAGTTACGTAACGTATCTCAGTCGGGAACTACCGACGGAGATCACACAGCGAGTCGGAGTGAATGACGATGAATTCCTCCTCACCGAGCTGGGATTCGTGTTCCGGCAGAAAGATCAGTTGCGAATCGGTGGACGATCTGACGACCGTGAGCTCCTCCATCTCGTACCCCAAGTCTGCCTCCCAGTCGGGGTCTGTCGGTACCTCCTCCCACTCCTCTGTCGTCATCATGCTGAGAACACTCCATCAGCGGAGAATCGGGGACCATCTCGGAGGGCGCTGCGCGCACATACGTCGTCAGATCGGAGCGATATAGTCGATAAGATCATGTTAAGTGATTCTTTATCCTTCCTATTCACCTGTCCAATATCAGGCATATGACCGAAAGGAGTAATTACTGTATTAAAGGTTGCGTCCAAGAGGGTAAATTTACTCCCAATATGCATTTACGATACATACCAGATAGCTAGCGGTCCGAGAGTGGTCGACATCTCTGCGATCGATCATTAATTTGCTGGTAAGACACTGTTACCACGGGACTACGGGCTTCTAATCCGATATTCAGAGGAGACGAGTTGCGGCCACGAGAGTCAATTCGAGACGATAGGAGGGAGCCAAGGCGAGAAAACAGAACCACAGTGACCCCTAAGCGAGGAAATCGCGCGCCAAAAACCGACGGCAACGCCCTCGATAGTCGCCGACCGAAATTCAACGGTGAGTCACTGCTTCACGGAGGGTAAGCTCTGCTGTGTCGAAATAACACGACTATAACAATACAGACCCCTATCCACTATGGAAATGGAGAGGGCAGTTACCCGACACCCACAACACACCGGCCCAATCCTTACCACCCCCCTCAGGGACGCTCGTGCCCTGTAACAGTCGCTGTCGACTCGGACGCTCTCTCCACGTCAGCGGGTGTGTCGGATCGGTAACCCGATCCACCCGTGTTCTCGACGACGTACCGACCGCGAGTGAGAACTCTACAGTACGTCGTCAGTAGAACGGAGACAGTCACGCGCACGTAACACGACGTCAAACCGTGACTCTGGCACGGATGAAAACAGAATAGCCCGATTCCGTCAGACAGCCGGCCGGTCGACCGGGACGACGTCGGTTCCGCCCTCTACGGGGAGGGTTCGTGAGGAGTTCCCGAACAATAGCGCAGAGAACACGCCGACTACTCGAAATATGAACTCAATTACTAAACCGACGTAAGGGGACATGCCGGTGTATGCCGGAGCATATCTCTGACAGCGAAATGGAACGTATCGCAGAGTTCGCGACCACTCCGATGTACAAACGGTCGCCGGACCAGTTGCTCCCCGACGGGGCAACTGACGACGACGAGTAACGCATCCCTCAGGGGGGTGTCGTCTTTTCCGTTTTCCATCGCCACCAGCTCACGGTTCGCCGATCTCGAACGAGCTGTCGTTTCCACCTCGCCAGCGGTAGATACCGTGGACGATCGAGAGGAGGAGAAACGAGGAGATGACGATCGTTCCGAGGACGATCGGGGTGAGCGCTGTAAACGGCGGGACGCCTGCGACCACGCCAATCAACAGGAGCGCGTTGAGGAGCGCGACGGCACCGTAGTACCGAAACCACTCGATGCTATCGTCCCCGTTACTGATGAACGGCTCGACCTCGGGCGCGTCCTCACGGAGGGAAATCTCGCCGGTGTCAGCGTCGTAGGTTATCAGCCCGGCCTCCTGTAGTTTCGGCGCGTGCGTCTGATACAGCGAGACGTACACGCGCTTTCGCGCCTGCGAGGACAGGTCTTCGACTGTCGTGTCGTTCTCCCAAGCGGCCAGTTCCTCAGCGAGATCGGTCAGCTGGACCGGCTGGTCTTGCTGGCGGAGATAGTACAACGTGTAGCGTCGCCTCGAGCTACTGAGGATATCGAACATCTCGTCGCGCGATAGCTCTGTGTCTTCCTCTACCATCGGTTCGCTCATGACCTCGGTTGCTGCGTTGGTTTGTGTTCGGGCCGCGAAATGGGCATACGTACACGAAACCCGGGGTACCGTTTTGTTACACCCCCGTTACCCGGCACACGTGGAGTAAGAAATAATTACTTGTGCGACCGCATTTGGACCGTCTCGTGGGCCTATTCGGACAGTCGCCAACTAATCCAACCCGCCAACTGCGAGACGCGGTCGCTAGAATCACCGACTGACTGTCGTGACGACTTTCGAGGCGAGAGGAGGAATCCGGCGCACGTGCCCCCGACATTGACCGGAGAGGGCCACGACGATTGCGACCTTAGGCGGATTATAAACCTCACGACACGGCTGGTTGTCGTCGCCGGAATCGCCAGGTGATGCTCAGTGGAGTTTCGGGACCGATCGTCGTCCGACCTCAGCGGCAGAGTCCGAGATAAACGTACGACCCCTTCGGGGCCGAGATCCACTGCGACGAGTCGCTGTCGTCAGATTCCGACGCCGCGTAGATCGTCAGTCGCTCTGGCACTGATTCCGACCGCTCGATGACCGCCCGAACGGACTCGTCGTCCCGATACCTGGGTTCTTCGTCGCTCATACGTCTCCACGGAACGATCACAGTCTCGAGACTACTCGTTATCCACGTACTTAAGAACCAGTAGGAGGTCGCTATGCAGTCAGTTCCGCGAAATCTCGATCTGATCGCTGTTCTGAATATGGATGTGATAGCCGCTGTAGGTGAAACTCACCTGAATGCCCTCACCTGCGTAGCTGGTGACGATTTTGTCGAGTGCTTCCGGATCGACCTGTTCGTACAGCGGCGGAAGGTCGGTTTCGGTCACGTTCCGTTCGGACGCGATAGTAGAGACGATCGCTTCGCTCGGAGATTCGTGTCGCTCTGCCCAGAAGACGGTCTGTGTCTCGTTCCACTCCAAACTCATTGTACTTCGGAACGAGATACTCCCTTATCAGACTGTGTACTATTAGACTAGGTCCCCACTATTCCTTAGGCTAGTTATCTAGATTCTGTGCCGCCAGACCCTCGGTAAACAGTTGTTCGAGGAGTTTCCGGACTGCGACGCGGAGGTGGTGACTAAACGTCGGCTGCGAGATGTCGAGCGTGTCCGCGATCTCCTGGCCCGTGCGCTCTCGCGGCGACTGATAGAACCCGCTGTAGTAGGCCGCGAGCAACACTTCGAACTGGCGCGGGGTCAACTGCGACGTGAGTTCGGCGTGGAACGACTCGCGCGTCTGGACGCCCCGCTCGCGCTTGCGGCGACTCGTGAGTTCGATCGTCGGACATGAGCGTCGCAATTCCGAGATTAGCTGTCGGACGTCCACGGTCTGTGGGACCTCAAGGTGAATCTCGAGGACCTCGCCGTCCGACCGAATCAGTTGCGGCGCACCGCCCTGTTCGGCGATCGTCAGCGCGAGTTGGCCGCCGGAGACCGTGGCCTCGAAGAGCGACCTGTCCTCGGTGTCGGTCAGGCACTCCAGACCCCCGAGTCGCGGGAGTGAATCGGTGCTGGCCAAGACCGCGTCCGTCTCTCCGTCGGTGCTGAAGAACACGGTGCAGGTATCGCCCTCCTGTGGGACGATCCCCTCGAACGTCACCGTCGCGTCGACGATGCTCGCGATCCGGTGGAGGATGTCGTCGGACTCGGTCGCCTCCAGCTGGAGTTCGACCGCGTGGTTCGCGACGAGACCCTGTTTCGTCTCGATGCTGTTGATGGCGTACCCGACCGTCTCGCTCACCTCTTCGAGCACCGACTGCGTCGGGAGGTCGAAGACGTCCCGCGACTTCGCGTACGCGGTGAGGACTCCGTAGGAGAGCTGCTGATACGTGATGGGGACGCTGACAACGGACTGGTAGCCCCGTTCGAGGAGGCGGCGGCGCCACCCGCCGCCACGGAGACCGTCGGCGACGTTGTTGTCGAGCGTCTGCTCACCAGTCCGCGCCGTCTGGATCGCGGGCGGGGCTGGCGTCTCGCCAGTTGGCGAACGTGACTCCTCGAGGAAACCCCGATCAGTGCCGGCCCACGTCCGCGGCGTGACCCGCTCGTCGTCGGCCTCGTACTCCCCGATCCACGCGAACGCGCAGATGTCGGACGCGACGAGTTGGTCACAGACGGCCTGTTCGATCTCTGAGCGACTGTCGGCCCTGAGCACCTGCTCGTGGATCTTCTGACTCAGTTCGGTCAGGCGGTTCATCCGCTCGAGTTGGATGGTCTGTTGTTCGAGTTCGTGTTGACGGTCCTCCAGTTCCGTCTCGTAGGTCAGTCGGTCGAACGCGGTCCGAATCGTCGCCCCGAGCAGTTCGGTAATCCGGCGAGTCTGCGCGTCGAAAGACCCGCCGATCTCGTCCCCGGCCCGGAGGACGCCGTGGTCCCCGAGCGGGACGAACACCGCCTTTCCCCTGCCGAAGGCTTCGTCGGCGGGCGTGTCGGCCGTCGAACCGTTTTCGACGGTGATGGTTTCCTCGGTGAAGAAGGCCGAACTGACGAGGCTGTCCCCGTCGGCAGGGATCGGTTCGTTCGACGGCGTGTCGTCCGCCGTCGCGGCCAGCGGGCGAAACGAGTTGGTGTCGCTATCGAACCCGTACAAGACCACGTCGGACAGGTCGAGGAGGTTCCGGGCCCTGTTGACGGCGATCTGCGCCGCCTCGGTCTCCGAAGTGACAGCCAGCAGGTCGGTCGCCGTCTCGTAGAGGTGCGTGAACCCCTCCTCAGCGCGCTGGGTCTGAAGCTCGTTACTGATCCACTTGCTCAACAGGTCGACGAGGGTGATGTCCCAGTCCGAGACGGTCTCGTTTCGGGACTCCGTTCCGTAGAAACAGAACGTCCCGTAGATCGTTCCGCCGACTGTGAGGGGCGTACCGAGGTATCGTGTGATGCCGCTGTCGGCGAGAGTCCCCTCGGCAAACTGCTCGTCCTCGTCCAGGTCCTGCAGAACGAGCGTCTTCTCTTCCGCGATCGTTCGTTCGCAGGGCGTGCCCGACAGGGGTATCGTACCGCCCGAGTAGATCGTCTCCTCGGGCGTCTGGAGGACTTCGAAGGCGTACTCCATCCCGTTCACGCGAGACAGCGTCGCGAACTCCATCCCGAGGACGCGCCGTCCGATCTCCATGAGGTCGCTGATCTGCTCGGGCAGCGACTTTTGACGCGTCGTGAACACCTCGGCGATCGTTCGGAGGACCTCCTCGCGCTGTTCTAGTTCGATGCGCGTCTCCGTCGACTGCAGGCCGTCCGCGACGATCTCCGCGAGTTCTGTGAGAACGGTCTGTTCCGCCTCGTCGAAGGCAAACGGCGAGTCAGCGTATATCGCGATCACACCGCGGACCGACTCGGCGTACCGAATTGGCAGGGCGATCACCGACCGGAAGCCGTACTCGTCGGCGAGCGCGTGCCAGGGTTCGAACGCCGGTTCGGACCGGATCTCCGCGGCGACCTGTCTGGTCCCGGTGTCGATCGCCCGACCGCAGGGTCCGTCGGCGAACACCGATTCCCCGTGGCGGTCGACCATCTCCCGAACGTACTCGATCGCGTCGCCGCCGCCGGCGGTCGGAACGATCGCGCCGGACTCCTCGTCGCGTTCGCCGATCCACGCGAACTGGTACGTCTTCGAGCGCGTCAGGATATCGCAGACGGCCTGTTTGATCTCCGAGGCCGTCGTCGCTCGGAGCACCTGTCGGTTGATCTCCCGGAACAGCGAGTTGATCCGGGACAGTCGCGCAGTCTCCAGTCGGAACCGGTAGGACTCGACGGCGTTCTCGATCCGGTTCGCGAGCACGGCGTACTGTTCCGGCCCCCCGCCTTTCACGAAGTAGTCCGTGACGCCGGCCGAGACCGCTTCGCTGGCCAGTTTCTCGCTCCCCTGACCCGTCAGCAGAATGAACGGCAAGTCGCCGTTGGTCTGGCGGACCGTCTCGACGAACTCGATGCCGTTTGCGGCCGGCATCTCGTAGTCCGAGACGATGCAGTCGACGGGCTCGGATTCGAAGTACCGCAGCGCGTCGTCGACACTGGCCGCCTCTATCACCTCGATCCGGTCGCTTTCGTGTTCCAGAAGCGTCGAGGCAGTGCGACGGAAGTCCCCGTAATCGTCGACCAGTAGCACCGTGATTGCCGACACCTTCGTGTCGCCGTCGGGCTCAGTCGGCGCCGTCCCAGCGGCCAACTTCCGCATGCGTGATCCTAGTTATGTGAAGCCAGTATAAACATTTGACTTGATGTTTAGCCAACAGGAGTTGCAAGGGCGAAAACGTACGGTGACGAACAACCGTGAAACAACGAGAGGACAGACACCCCCTGAGGACCGAATAAGTGTTCAATACTACATATGTATTCACATTTGTTATGTTTCGCGGCTTCGATACAGTATCACTGATAGCGTCGAGGTCGCTCCCCCGACCGGTACCCGTTCCACTCGACTGATACGTCCCATGACTGTGAAACGGTGCTTTCGTACGCTTTTGTATCCATATTTATATAAATCTAAAAGTAGTTGGTAACTACTCGGCAGCGCCAGGCAGAGGTACCGGTTCGACATCGAGTTCTGAGGCGCCGGATAGGCGTCCCTGTCGACACAGGCCAATGTGAAATTAGTATCAAATTGTTGTTGATAGCACGTACTAGTTAATGATAAGTCAGTTTTCGGTCGACCGATCCGTCTGTGGCTTGATCCGCCCCGCACTGGTTGGGACACTGTCAGTTCGTCACCTCGGCTACGGATAACTCGCCGACCAGCTGGTGAGCAGTCAGTCAGCCACCACGCGTGCCCGCCAGCACACACGGCCGGTGGCGCCGGTTTGTGACAGTTGTGGGGGGAAGCTATTTGACCGCCTGCGTGTCACTCTGTGCGTATGATACGCACACGTCGACCCGGAGAGACGGCGCTCACGACGGTCCGGTCCGGCGCGCCGACGAGTGGGTCGCGGGCGCAGTTTCCAGTCGACCCATGACCGTCGACACGCTCGTCTCGGGGACGCTCGTCAACGTACACACGGGGACGCTCGAACAGCGTCACGTGGCCGTCGACGGCGGTGAAATCGTCGCGCTCGAAGAGCGCCCCGCCGACCGGCACATCGAGGCGGACTACATCGCTCCGGGGCTCATCGACGCGCACATGCACGTCGAGTCGAGCATGGTGACGCTCCCGGAGTACGGCCGCGAAATCGTGCCGCGGGGGGTCACCAGCGTGATCCACGACCCCCACGAGATCGCGAACGTCCTGGGCGAAGCGGGCGTCCGTGCCGTCGTCGAAGACGCCGAGAAGACGCCGCTGAAGGCGCGGTTCACCGTGCCGTCGAGCGTTCCCGCGACCGAATTGCAGGACGCCGGGGCGGCGCTGGACGCCGACGCCGTCGCGTCCCTGCTGGAGCACGACCGGGTCGTTGCGCTCGGCGAGGTGATGGACATCCCCGGACTGCTCGCGGGCGACGAAGCGGTTCACGCCAAGGTCCGGGCCGCGCGCGAGCGCGGTCTCACTATCGACGGTCACATGCCGGGCGTCTCCGGGTCGGACCTCCACGAGGCGGCCCGCTATCTCGACACGGACCACGAGAGCATCACGCTGGCGGAGGCACGCGAGCGCGCCGACCTCGGCGTCCGCGTCTACCTCCGGGAAGGGTCGTCGAGCAAGAACCTCGTCGACCTCCTGGGGCTCGTCGACGCGGTCGACACCCGGCGGCTCTCGCTCTGCACCGACGACCGGGAGGTCGTTGACATCGTCGACCACGGCGGCGTCGAGGACGCGGTCCGGACGGCCATCGCCGAGGGGGCCGACCCGGTCGAGGTCGTTCAGATGGCGACGCTCAACACGGCCGAGAGTTACGACCTGCCGTTCGGACGGGTCTCGCCCGGCGCGCCGGCCGACCTCGTCCTGCTGTCCGACCTCGACACCTGGGACGTCGAGCACGTCATGGTCGACGGGGAACTCGACCCGACGGCCGACGCCGCGACGACAGCGACCACCGACCTCGCGACGGACACCGTCACTTTCGACCCGGTTTCCGGCGGTGACCTCGCGATTTCGACGGCCGAGGAGTCCGCTGACAGCGCCAGGGTCCGCGTCATCGACGCCGTCGGCGGCCTCCAGACCGACCGGATGGAAACCGCGGTCCCGGTCGAAGGCGGAACGCTCGTCCCGCCCGCGGACGAAGACATCCTGTCGCTGGCCGTCGTCGAGCGCCACGGCGGCGACGGCGGCATCGGGCGCGGGTTCGTCCACGGCCTGGGCCTGGGCCGCGGGGCAATCGGGTCGACGATCGCCCACGACGCGCACAACTGCGTGGTCGCGGGCGCGGACCACGACGCGATGGCCCGCGTGGCGAACCACCTCCGGGACATCGGCGGCGGCATCGCGGCGTACGACCCCGCTGGCGACGAACTGGCGGCGCTCGCGCTCCCCGTCGCCGGCCTCATGTCCGACGAGTCGATCACGGCCGTCTACGAGGGCTACGAGGCTGTCGAGTCGCTGGCCGACGACATGGGACTGGTCGACAGCGGCCTGATGGAACTGTCCTTCCTCGCGCTGGAAGTCATCCCTCACTACCGACTGACCAACAGGGGGCTGGTCGACGTGGAGGCCGCGACGCACGTCGACGTGCTGGTCGAGTGAACGGGGTTCGCGGGGCGACGACAGCGAAATATACACGCTTAGTGTGTGAAATTATAGTCGTCGTACCGAGCCGTGGACAGTGCGTACACACAACGTCAAACACTATTACGCGCAAGCGTGAAACGACCGATAATGGCTGCTTCGGGCTGTAAGATAGAGACGGTCATCGAGAAGTACGGACTGGGGTCGGCGGACCCGGTCTACGACTCGTTGAACGAGGGGTTGCTCGCCCGCTGGACGGGGGCAGACGGCCGCTCGGCCGAGGGGTATCGCTCGCTGACGGCGTGGTTCAACAAGCGACTCCTCAAGCGGGTCTACGACGAGTACGGGCGCGAGTCCCTCGACACGCGCGTCGAGAGCGACTACGAGACGCTCCGGGGCGACGACGACCTGCGCCGGGAGGAACTGGTCGAGAGCCTGCGCGCCGACGGGGTCCCCGGCGGCGAGGTCGTCGACGACATGGTCTCCTGGGGGACGATGCGGACCCACCTCAACGGCTGCCTCGACGGCGAGAAGGAATCGCGACCGGCGGCGACAGACTGGGAGCGAGACAGCGTCGAGACGGCCAAGGACGTGGCCCGACAGAAGACCGAGTCGGCGCTGTCCTCGCTCTCGACGAAAGGCGAGGTCGACGGCGGCGGCGACGCCGACGTCGAGGTCCAGATCCAACTCGGTTGCCCGGACTGTCCCACTCGCGTGCCCTTCGACGTCGCGCTGGATCGGGGGTACGTCTGCGAACAGCACCGCCGACAGCTCTCCGAGAGCCAGCCATGACCTGGCACGTCGACATCGAGCGTATCGCCGGCATCCTCGACGGCGCGGCGACCCTCGACCCGGGCCTGAACGCGGTCAGGGGCTCGAACTGGCAGGGCAAGTCGAGCTTCATCGAGTCGCTCAAGGTCGCGCTCGGAACGTCGACGGAGCTGACCGAGGGGGCCGACAGCGGCCGGGTCCGCCTCGACACGCCGGAGGGAACGTACGACGTGTCGCTCGCGCGCGAGGGCGGGACCGTCCGCCGCAGCGGGACGCCGTACCTCACCGACGAGTACGACGCCATCCGCGCGGACCTGTTCGCGTGCCTCGACGAGCGAAACGCGGTCCGCCGGGCCGTCCGCGAGGGCGAGAACCTCGAATCGGTGCTCATGCGCCCGCTCGACTTCCAGAACATCGACGAGCAGATCGCGGCCCTCCGTGGCGAGCGCGAGCAGATCGAGACGGAGCTCTCGCAGGCCTGCGAGGCCAAGAAGCGCCTGCCGACCGTCCAGGAGCGGGTCACGCGGCTCGAAGACGAACTCGCCGAACTGCGCGAGAAGCGCGACGTGATCGAGGGCGGCGACGGCGACGACGCCTCCGAGTCCGTCCAGCGCCAGTTGAGTCAGGCCCGGACCGAGCAGAGCCAGGCCCGGAACCGGGTCGAGCGACTCGAGGGGAGCGTCGAGCGGACCGAGGAGCGACTCGCCGAGCGACGGGCCGACCTCGACGCGCTCGAAATCCCGGACTACACCGACGTCGAGGCCCGACTCGAAGACGCGCGGGAGAAACTCGAACGGGTCGAGCGAGACGCCGAAGTCCTCCAGTCGGTGTACTCGGCCACCGAGATGGTGCTCTCCGAGAACCGACTCGATCTCATCACCGACGTGGAGCGCGACATCGAGGGCGACACGCTGACGTGCTGGACCTGCGGCGGCCAGACGACGCGGTCGGACCTCGCGGCCCGCCTCGACGCCCTCGGCGACCGCCTCACTGAACTGCGGGCGCGCAAGGAGTCCCACCGCGATACCGTCGAGGAACTGGAAACCCAGCGCGAGGAGATAAGCCAGGCGCGGCGTCGCGAGGCCGACCTCGAAGACGAGATCGCGGACCTCGAAGAGACGCTGGCCGACCGCGAGCAGAGCCTCGACGCGGCCAGAAACCGCCTCGAAGAGGCGACGGAGCGCGTCGAGGAACTCGCGGCGCGCGTCGACGAGACGGTCGAGGAGCGCTCGGACGTCGAGAGCGAGATCAAGTACCGCGAGGCCGAACTGGAGGACGCGACCGACGAACTCTCGCAGTTGGAGACGCGCGCGGGCCGCGTCGAGGACCTCGAAGCCGAACTCGAGTCGATACGCGAGGAGCTGTCGGCGCTGCGCAACCGGAAGGACCGCATCAAACACGAGGCGCGCGACGCCTTCGACGAGGCGATGCGGGAGATTCTCTCGCGGTTCGACACCGGGTTCGAGACCGCTCGACTCACCGCCGATTTCGAGGTCGTCGTGGCCCGCGACGGTCGCGAGGCCAGCCTCGACGCGCTCAGCGAGGGCGAACTCGAACTCATCGGCTTCGTGGCGGCGCTGGCCGGCTACCAGGCGTTCGACGTCGCCGAGACGGTCCCGTTGTTGCTGGTCGACGGTCTCGGCGGCCTCGACGACGACAACCTCCACACCCTCATCGAGTACCTCCGCGGGCGGACCGAGTATCTCGTGTTCACCGCCTACCCCGAGTACACCGCCTTCGACGGCCGGGAGCTCGACCCGACCGAGTGGGAGGTCGCCAACGAGTCACGGGCCGCGGCGAACTGACGGTCCCAAGTGTTACTTCTGTGTTTCCAGAGCGTATACGGAAACGTTAATCGAAGGATTGCACTATCCGACACGTATTTGTAAACCACAGCCGACGGTTTTCATATGATTGTTAGCGCCGCCTTCGGACATCTGACGGACGTGCTCGACGGCATCGAATCGTCCGCCGTCGAGATACAGCGCGTCGAGGTCCCCGAGCGAAATCTGGACGACGAAAAGGAGCTCACCGCCGAGATGACGGTCAGCGTGCCCGCGCTGGCCGGACTGTCGCTGGGCGAAGACGTCTCGGTCGACGGGGAGCCCCTCGACGAGGACGGACGCGTCGAACTCGACCTGTCGGTCACGGTCCCCGCGGACGCCGAGGTCGCCGCCGAGTACGGACTTGGTGACGAGCGTCCCGGGGACCAGTCATCGCAGTCCTCGGTCCCGGCGTACAAAGACCCCGAAGCGCTCGCGACCGTCTACGATGAGTACAGCACGTTCCCGGAGATGACGGAGGCGCTCGGCGTCGACGTGACCTCCGAGACCGTCCGCCGGTACATGGTCGAGTACGACATCCACGACCCGACGGACAACACGCCTCACCCCGGCGACTTCGAGTTCTCGTCGACCGGGGCAGACGACCACGACGGCGACGACGCGGCCGCAGTCGACCGGGCCGAAGCGGACGGGACCGACTCGGCTGTGAAGACCGCCGCGGACGGTTCCGAGGCGTCGCCGTCCGACGACGGGAGCGAACAGCCCGAAGCGGCCGAGACGAGCGAACTCGGACGGCGTCCCGTCGCGGAACTGCTCACCGAATCGGACGGGCAGGGCCACGACGACAACCTGGTCGCAGACGGAATCGGCATCTCCGAAGACCTGACCGTCGCGGCCCTCGCGACGGCCGTCAATCAGTCCGACTCCGTCCACGAGGTCACCGAGCGCCTCGGGATGAGTCGCGGGAGCACCCGGCGACTGCTGCGCGAACTCGACCTCGTCACGTTCGTCACCCACCCGCTCGGGGCCTCGCAGCTAGCCGTCTCCGAAACCGAAATCAAGCGCCGCATCGACACGGCGAGTTCCTGACGACACATCCGACCAGCCAACGCCGTCGCCTCGGTCTGCGGTCCGACCGGATCGGACGGCCGGTAGCCGTGCGTTCAGGTACTATCCGATTACGCGGAAGAACTATTAATATGTGCGCAGATTGGAACGCAAATGGCAACGATACGCGTACGCGACTGGACGAAAGAACAGATCGAGCGAATCAGGGACGCGGAGTCGCACTCCTCGCACGACTCGGTCATCAAGTCCCTGCTGAAAGACCGCAAACTGGCTCAGCACGTCGACGACCCGGTCCCCCAGGCGGACGGTTCGACCGCCGAAGCCGCGGCCGAGAACGCGACGACGGACAAGTCCTTCGAGGACCTGACCGTGTTGGCGGAGTTACGAGACCCCGACAACGGCGTCGTGTTCCTGTGGTGTCCCAACTGCGGCACCGAACTGGCTCACCTGACCGTCGACGCGGCGCTCGGGCTCTCGGTCTTCGAGACCGAGTGCCAGCGCTGTCTCACTCGCCTCGACACTCACGCCGTCGTCGCCATCGAAATCGGCTATCCCATCGAACAGAAGCTCGTCGACGACGACCTCCAGTCGGACCTCAAGGAGTGCGTCCTCGACTACTGGGACCGCACGCTCCAGCACGCCGACGACGCTACCGAAGACGTCGAACGCCTCGTCTGGCAGTTCGACCAGTACCGCCAGGAGCTCTCCTGGGAGTGGCCCCCCGACCGGCCGGTCGTCGGCCTCGACCCCGACGCCACCTACCGCGACACGCGGACGGACGAGCGAATACACGTCCTCGAAGCCGCCACCGACAACCGCAACGCCGTCGACGCCCTCCAAATCCGGCGCTATCCCCCAGACAGCGACCCCGAAGCGACGGACCCAGACCTCGAACGCCTCGACTCAACAGATGTGGTCCGCCTCGTCCGGGACCGACGGCTGGTGCTGTCAGCGGCGGCTTCGAGAGAAGTTTCTACCGCGGACTGAGCGAGCGAGGGTCGTCACAGGACGCCGTGGGACGGCAAGAAATCGACGTGACAGGCCCGGCAGGCCTCGATACCGAACTGGTCGGAGCAGGTCCGCCGTTCGCCACAGAGTTCGCACTGCGATTCCCCGGCCCGACCGCCCCGGCGCACGGGGCTCCCCTTCGATTCACGTCTCCGCTTCATCGATCCGATCATTCTCTGTTGGGTCTCCGGCGGTACCGGCTTAAATATCTTTGTTCGTAAAGAAAGATCGTGTAGTAAATTACGTATGGAGATAGATAGTTCGAAGTCGTGGACGTTAGTCGAAAAGATATAAGGAATATGCATCATACACCAGACGATAATGGCGTTTGGTGAAAACAGTTATCAGCGGGCAGTCCCGCGTTTCGCGTCGTGAACACGTCGGTTCGACACAGGACTCGGACGACCGTCGTCCGTCATTGGTACCGTTGCCCGAACGCACACCCCCAGACACGGCGGAGGGGTGACCGGTGAGTCACGCGAGACACCCGCGGACGCTCAAACTACCCCGCGAGGAGAACGGCCTCGCCACGTCGAAGCCCGCGGTCAGGCGGGTCCAGGAGCTGTTGCCCGCGTTCCTCGAGGACACCGTCGTCGAGGCGGAGACGAACGGCCTCGTCGTGGCGCTCGACGGCGGCGTCGAAACGACTATCGCGGCCGCGATGGCCGTCGACGCCGTGGGAGCCGAGCGCGTCACCGGGCTCGTCGTACCGGTCCGACTGAGCGAGGAAGCGCCCGCCCGGACCGCCGAGGCGGTCGCGTCGATGCTGGAGATCGAGCATCACCGACTGCAGCTCCAGCCGGTGGTGGCCGCGTTCCAGAGCGTCGTCGGCGAGACCGGCCAGCCCACCGACGACCTCGTCGCGATTCGAAACGCCAGCGAGCGGCTTCGAATGGCCTGTACGTACTACGTCGCCAACACCACGGGCAAGCTCGTCGTGGGGACGGTGAACCGGACCGAGCGGTTGCTGGGCTCCGTGGCAAAGTACGGCGAGAACGGCGTCGACGTGGACCTGTTCGGCGACCTCTACCGGACCGAACTGCGGTCGGTGGCGGAGGACATGGCGGTCCCGTCGGACATCCTGGAGCAGTCGGGGACCCGGTCCGACTTCGGCGAGCGGAGCGACGCCGAGGAGCTCGGCATCGAACCGGCGACGCTCGACAGCCTCCTCCACTTCGCGGTCGACAGGCAACTGTCGGCGCCGGAGACCGCGGACCGCGCCGGCGTCGACCCGAGCGTCGTCCGGCGGGCGCTCCGATGGTGTTCGCGCACTCGCCACAAGCGCCACACTCCCCCGAAGCCGTCGATGTCGAACTGAGCGGGCGGCGACAGTATCCGTCAGACCGATGATACGCCCCGCAATCGCGTCTGCGACGGTCTGTGTGCATCTGCGGACACCACAGTTATGGCGCTCTCTCGCCGACGTTCAGGCCCATGCAGGCCGACCCGCAGGAGATCGTCAGGACCGGCGACCGACTGCTCGCGGCGTACCCGGAGCTGTTCACCGAGCAGTACGCCGCGAACGACCGGGTCGTCGACCGCCTCGTCGACGTGGAGTCGTTTCGCTCGCGGTCGCGCCTCGCCGGGTACATCACGCGCGAGAAGCGGGCGCGGGACGCCACCGGGTGACGCCGGCCGCCATCTGACACACGCGCCACAATCACCACAGACGCGTGTGGCGCTGGCGTACCCCACGCGGCGGCGCTGTCACGGGACGTTCTTTATGTACCGCGGCCCGTGTTGCACGACGTATGTTGCTCACTGGGACCGTCGTCGCGGACTCCTCGACCGTCTACCCCGACGGGGCGGTCGTCGTCTCCGGCGACCGCATCGAAGCGGTCGGTCCGCGACCGGAGCTCGAACCGCAGTTCCCCGCTCACGAACGCCAGTCCTACGACGTGCTGCTGCCGGGGCTCGTCGGCGGGCACGTCCACTCCGTCCAGAGCCTCGGGCGGGGCATCGCCGACGACACCGAACTGCTCGACTGGCTGTTCGACTACATCCTCCCGATGGAGGCCTCGCTGTCGGCCGAGGAGATGGAGGTCGCGGCGAAACTGGGCTACCTGGAGATGCTCGAGAGCGGGACCACGACGTGTATCGACCACCTCTCGGTCGCTCACGCCGACCGCGCCTTCGAGGCGGCGGGCGAGATCGGCATCCGCGGCGTCCTCGGGAAAGTGCTGATGGACCAGCGCTCGCCCGACGGCCTGCTCGAAGACACGCAGGCCGCGCTGGACGAGTCCGAACGGCTCATCACGAAGTACCACGGCGCGTTCGACGACCGCATCCGCTACGCCGTCACGCCCCGCTTCGCCGTCTCCTGCACCGAGGAGTGTCTCCGCGGCGCACGCGAGCTAGCCGACGCCTACGACGGCGTTCGCATCCACACCCACGCCAGCGAGAACCGGAGCGAGATAGCGACGGTCGAGGACGACACGGGGATGCGCAACATCCACTGGCTCGACGAGGTGGGGCTCACCGGCGAGGACGTGGTGCTCGCCCACTGCGTCTGGACCGACGAGAGCGAGCGCGAGGTGCTGGCGGAGACGGGTACGCACGTCACGCACTGCCCGTCCTCGAACATGAAGCTCGCGAGCGGTATCGCGCCGGTCTGGGACTACCGCGACCGCGGCATCAACGTCGCGCTCGGCAACGACGGCCCGCCGTGTAACAACACGCTCGACGCCTTCACCGAGATGCGACAGGCCAGCCTCCTCCAGAAGGTCGACCAGCTCGACCCGACGGTGACGCCGGCGAGCGAGATTTTCGAAATGGCGACCATCAACGGCGCGAGGGCGGCCGGCTTCGAGAAGCTCGGGGCCCTCCGAGAGGGGTGGCGCGCCGACATCGTCGGCCTCGACACCGACCTCACGCGCGCCACGCCGCTGCACGACGTGCTCTCGCACCTCGTGTTCGCCGCCCACGGGGACGACGTGCGCTTCACGATGGTCGACGGGACCGTCCTGCAGGAACACGGCGAGGTGACAGCCGTCGACGCCGACGCGGTCCGCGAGCGCGCGTCCGAGATGGGACTGAACATGGACCTCGAAGACGCTCGGGAGTCCGCGCGGGAACAGAAACCCTGAGCGGCGGTCGCGGACACGGTCGCCGGCCTCAGCCGAGTCGCGTTCGCAATCGCGAGGCGAGCCAGTCGCTCAGGACGACCAGCCCGAAGACGGCGGCGATGGCCGTCAGGAGCTTCTGATACTGCAGGCGCTGGATGGTGACGACGAGGTAGTAGCCGATGCCGCCGGCCCCGACGAAGCCCAGAATCGTCGCCGAGCGGATGGTGCACTCCCAGCGGTACAGCGTGTAGGAGGCGACGGTCGCGGTCACCTGCGGGACCATCCCGTGACAGACCGCCTGGAGCCGGGTCGCGCCGCCAGCCGCCACCGCCTCGGTCGTCATCGGGTCCGTGTCTTCGAGGAAGTCGGCGTACAGCTTCCCGAGGACGCCGGCGTTGTGGACCGCCAGCGCGAGCGCGCCCGCGAAGGGGCCGAGCCCGATGGCGGTGACGAACAGGAAGCCCCAGACGATGCCGGGGACGGAGCGGAGGAAACTGAGGACGGTCCGGCTGACGTGGTAGACGCCCCTCCCCGCGGCGACCCGCGTCGGGGAGGCGGTCGCGTACAGCGGGCCGCGGTGGGTGACCGTCGCGGCGCTGGTCACCGCGAGCGGCACGGCCAGCGCGACGGCCAGCGCGGTCCCGACGACGCTGATGGCCAGCGTCTCGACGACGGCCCACAGCAGACCGTCTCGAAGCGTTCGACCCAGCAGGTAGTCGCGGCTGGTATCGGGCGGCAGTCCCTCGGCGACGAAGGCCAGCATCTGCTCGCGCGCGCCCGGCGAGACCAGCGCCAGCGGGTCGACCTCCGCGACCCACGCGGCGACCAGAAGGACGAGACAGCCGGCAAGTATCGTCGTGAGCCGGCGCTTCGAGGCCAGCGGCTCCGTCTCGTACTCGTCGACCGCGGTGGACGGACCGAGGCCCGCCTCGGCCGACGACCCGGCGCGCTCCTCAGGCATACCAGCGGACCCGCGTTGAGGACTCGTCCCCGTCCTCGGTCGGTTTCGCCGCTCGGTGCTGCCGCGGGCCGCCCGCCGCCCGTCGCGTGTCGGGCGTCGACTTTCCCGCGGCGAACAGGTCGTCGAGCATCTCGTCGGAGACCTCGGCCGCGGACTCGTCGAAGCGCACGCGACCGTCGGCCAGGCCCACTATGCGTTCGAACCGCTCCAGCGCCAGGCCGACCTCGTGGAGGACGGTGACGAGCAGTTCGCCGTCGAGGACGCCGTCGAGCACGTCGACGACGTTAGCGCGGGAACTGGGGTCTAAGTTCGCCGTCGGCTCGTCGGCCAGGACCACTGGCGCGTCACGCGCGAGCGCCCGGGCGAAGGCGACGCGCTGGCGCTCGCCGGCGCTCAGGGTGGCCGCGCGGGCGTCGGCCTTCCCCGCGAGACCCACGGCGTCGAGCAGTTCGAGGCCCGGTTGCGGGTCGCACGGGACGAGCGGTTCGAGAAAGCCCCGGAGCCACGAGCAGTCGCCGACGCGGCCGCTGAGGACGTTAGCGAGCGCGGTCCGCCGGTCGACGAGGGTCTCGCCCTGGTACGCGAGCGCCACGTCCGCCCCTGAGACGGGGTCGCCGTCGAGCGTCACCGTCCCCTCGTCGGGCGTGAGCGCGCCGTTCGCCAGTCGGAGGAGCGTCGTCTTGCCCGCGCCGGACGGGCCGACGACGGCCACGCGCTCGCCGGGGGCGAACCGCAGGGACACGTCCGCCAGCGCCGCCTCGCCGTCGAAGCGCTTCGTCACGCCGTCGAACGCCAGTTCCCCACTGCTCGCCGACTCAGCCATCCGCGCTCACCCCGAGGCCCCCGCCTCCGTCTCGGTCTCGATGCCCGCCATCTCGACGGCGTCGTCGAGCGAGGCGAAGTCGTCGTGGCTCACCTCGACGTAGTGGTCGACGTTCTGCTGGGCCAGAATCTCGGTCTCGCCCGCCGAATCGAGGCCCGTGAACGCCCGGCGGACCTCGGCCGCCGTCGCCGCCTCCATCGACGGCGCGACGGCCCACGGATAGTCGGGAAAACCCGGCGTCCGCCAGATTTCGCGGACGCCCGTCACCGCGTCGTCGTCGACGAGCGCGTCGTAGATGCGGGCGTTCAGCGCACCGACGGTTCCGGTCGACCCGGCGGCGGTCTTCGCCGTGGCGTCGTGTGCGCCGACGTGGGTGACCTGCTCGAACGCCGTCTCCGGGGCCAGGTCGTGTTCGGTTCGGAGGTAGTACGTCGGCATCACCGTCCCGCTGGTGGAGATGGGGTCGCCGAACACCAGTTCGAGGTCGCCCGCGTTCGCGGCCACGTCGTCCATCCCCCCGACGTCGGCGTCCGCGCCCACGACGAACGCGGAGTGCCACAGCGTCTCGCCGTCTTTCGACCCGACGACGACCGGCTCCGCGCCGGCCCGGTGGTGGGCGAGGACGTACGAGACGCCGCCGTAGTAGGCGAGGTCGACCTGCTCGGCCACCATCGCCTGGACCATCCCCGCGTAGTCCGCGGCGGTCCGGAGGTCGACGGTCACGCCGAGTTCGGCCTCGAGGTAGGACGCGAGCGCCGTGTTCTGTTCGATGGCGGTGTCGGGGTCCACGTCGGGAACGACGCCGACGGTCAGCGTCGGCCCGCTGGCGCTCCCGAGACAGCCGGACAGCGACAGCGCCGCCGCTGTCCCCAGAAAGCCGCGTCTCGTTATCTGCATGTGCCAACTGGTGTCACTGCGAGCGGCTTGAAGCTTTCGCGGGACACATCGCGGGTGGCGCGTGTGTGCCGCGTCGGTCGGCCGCTCGCGCGGCCGCGTCGGACCGCCTCACTCGGCCGCGGCGATGGCCTCGATCTCGACGCCGACGCCCTTCGGGAGGTTCGCGACCTCGACGGCGCTGCGGGCCGGCGGTTCGTCGTCGAAGAACCCGGCGTAGGTGTCGTTCATCGCGTCGAAGTCCTCGATGTCGTCGAGGAAGACGGTCACCTTGAGCACGTCGCTCATGTCCAGTCCCTCCTCGGCGAGGACCGCTTCGACGTTCGAGAGCGACTGCTCGGCCTGGACCTCGATGGGCTCGTCGTCGAGCAGTTCGCCGTCGGGCGTCAGCGGAATCTGGCCCGCCGTGAACACGAGGTCGCCGTTCGTCGTCGCCTGGCTGTACGCGCCGACGGCCGCGGGGGCGTCGTCGGTGCTGATGATGCGCTTCATACGCCGTCGTACCGGCGACCGCGCCTTAAAATCACTCCCTCCTGCCGTCTACCTGCACGCCCCATCGACTTCGCTCAGCTACTCTGTGGCGTCTCGCAGGTCCGCCTCGGTGTCGACGTCCCGCCGGACGCCGGGGTCGCCGACGTCGACGAACCGGACTCCATCGCCGCGCTCGACGAGGTCTCGGCCGCCGCGGTCGCCGGAGACGATCGCGAGCGCGTCGAAGTGCCGTCGGTCGAACAGCACGGGGTTCCCGCGCTGGCCGTCGTGGCGCGGGACGGCGATGCCGTCCTCGTCCGCGCGGTACGTCGCGACGAGTCGGTCGACCGTCCCGGCGCTGACGAACGGCATGTCCCCGAGCAGGAAGACGGCCGCGTCCCAGCCGTTCTCGCGGGCGAACGCGACGCCGCGGCGGACGGAGGTGCTCTGGCCCTCGGCGTAGTCGTCGTTGCGCCGAACCGAGAGCGAGAGGCCGTCGAGCGCATCGGTGACTGCTTCGGCCTCGTGGCCGACGATTACGACGGCGTCGTCGAGCGACGACGTGCACGCGGTCTCGGCGGCGTGGCGAACCAGCGGCGCGCCGTCGACCGACGCGAGCAGTTTGTTGTCGTCCCCGAACCGGGAGCTGTCGCCGGCGGCGAGAACGACGCCGCCGACCCTCGCGCGGTCGCGCTCCGTCATCGCCGCGGCCCCCGACGGGTCGCTCCGCGACGGGTCGCCGCCATCAGTCACCGGCCTCCGCTGTCGGTAGCCCGACCGGTTCGCAGACGCCCGTCTCGAAGGACGTGACGACGCCGCGAGAGAGGCGGTCGGTCTCGGCCAGCGCGTGGTCGAGCACGTCGATAGCGGTCGCTCGCCGCGCCTCCGTGTCCGCCTTGTTCACCAGCGGGACCACGGACGCCGAGGACGGGGCGTTTCTGCGGCCGCCCTCCGGGTGGGCGAGCACTGTCCCGACGGCCTCGGCCGTGATGGGGTCGCCCACGTCGAGGCCGGTGAGCGCGGCGACGCGCTCCGGACGGTGGACGGCGTCGGTCGTCAGCGGCTCGCCGACGGCCGCGACGGACGCCACCGGCACGACGTGCGTCGCCGCGCTCGGAACGACCGGCTCGTCCTCGCCCGGCGCTTTGAACTCGCGTCGGCGCGCGCCGTCGGCCTTGACCAGCAGTCGGTCGAAGACGCCGCTGTAGTACACCGACCGCAGGAACTCGGGGTCGAACCCGCGGACCTTCTCCGCGGCGCGTTCGGGATTCGTCACCCACTCGCGGGCGAAGGCGAGCGGCGGGTCGTGGTCGGAGATGACGTACGGGTAGCCGTCGCGGACGGTGAGCGTCAGGGGGAGGTCGGGCGGCGGGGGCATCGCCGTGGTCGTCGTGTAGCCCACGTCGAGGCCCTCGCGAGCGCCCTCGGCGGCCAGTTGGCCCATGGCGGTCTTCTTTCCGCCGGCCCCCACGAACGCGACGAGCGCCCGGGCGTCCATCCCGAGCGCGTCGGTCAGTCGCATGCGATAGCTCTCTCGCACAGCCACATATAGCTCTCGCCGCCACACCCGCCGTGTCGCCGATAGCGTTTTTGCGACCGCGCGGTACGTGTCCGGTATGCCTCGCGTGGACGTTCGCGGCGAGATCTGTCCCCGGCCGGCGCTCATCGTCCGCCGGGAACTCTCAGACCTCGAACCGGGGGACACGCTCACCGTCCGGGGCGATTACCCGCCGGCCGAGCGGAACCTCCGCCGGATGTGTACGACCCACGGCTTCGACGTGTCGGCGGTCGACACCGACGCCGCCGACGAGTTCGAACTCCGGCTGCTGGTGACCGACATGTCGTCGCTCCCGGAGCGGTGACGATGACGGACGACGGACCGGTCGACGAGGGCGCTGCGGCCGGGAAAGACACCTCTGCCGACGGCGACGGTCCCGACGAGCCGCGCCTCACCGAGCACGCGGAACTGCACGGCTGTTCCTGCAAGGTCGGACAGAGCGACCTCGACGCGCTGCTCGCCGACGCGGGCCTCGCCGACTCGCGCGACGACCTGTTGTTCGGCGTCGGCGAGGACGCCGCCGCCCGCCGGCTCACCGACGACCTCGCGCTCGTCTCGACGGTCGACTTCTTCACCCCCATCGTCGACGACCCGTACGACTTCGGCCGGGTCGCGGCCTGCAACGCCGCGAGCGACGCGTTCGCGACGGGCGCGACCGAGAACCTCGACTGCCTCGTCGTCCTCGGCCTGCCCCGCGAACTGACCGACAGCGCGGCCCCGATTCTCGCCGGGATGGCCGACGCTCTCGACGCGATGGGCGGGGGCGTCGCCGGCGGGCACACCATCATGAGCCCGTGGCCGTTCGCCGGCGGAGCGGTCACCGCGACGGCGCACCCCGACGCGCTGCTCACGGCACGCGGCGCACGCCCCGGCGACCGCCTCTACCTGACGAAACCGCTCGGGACTCAGCCGGCGATGGGCGCGACGCGCGTCTCCGACGGGGAGTTCGTCGAGACCGTCCGAGACGCCGCGGACCGCCCGCTCGACCGAATCGGTGCGGACGCGGTCGCGTGGATGACCATCCCGAACCGCGACGCGGCGCTGGCCTGCCGGGAGTTCGCTAGCGCTGCGACGGACGTGACCGGCTTCGGCCTCGCCGGCCAGAGCCGCGTCCTCGCCGAGCGGTCCGGCGTCGGCGTCGTGCTGACCCATCTGCCGGTCGTCGCGGGGACGACAGAGCTCTCCCGACTGTTCGGCTACGGCCTGACCGTCGGCGAGAGCGCCGAGACCAGCGGCGGACTGCTGGTCGCAGTCCCGCCGGACGCGTCGGCCGACCTCGAAGCAGCGTTCGACGAGGCGGACGTGTTCTACCGCCACGTCGGCCGCGTCACCGGCGGCAGCGGCGTCACCGTCGACGACCCGACCGTGGAGCCGGTCCGGCGCTGACCGCTCGTAGGACGTCTCTACTGCCGTTCAGGATGTGTCTAACTACCATACTGGAGTCGGGGTCGAGGAGCGACACCCGTCAGCCCAGACGGAGCACCGCTTCCAGGACGCCGCCGCCGAGACAGAGCGCCTTGTCCGAGATTTTCGTCGGGTCGACCGACTCGCCGCGGGGGTCCACGTCGCCGAGTTTCGCCCCCTCGGAGACGTCGAGGCCGCCGTGGACGAGGCCGCGGACGAGGCCGTCGATCTCCGTCTCGACCGGGCTGTCGCCCACCCGCCCGACCACGTCGCCCGCGGCGACGGTGTCTCCGATGGCGACGGTCGGCTCCCACGGACCGTCGTCCGGCGCGCGAAGCACCCGCTCGTGGGTGAACCCGCGGCGCTCGCCGGGTTCGCCGTCGTATGCGCTCGCGGTCCCCTCGTAGAACACGCGGCCGAGTTCGTGCCCGCGGTCGGTCTCCACGACGGCGTCCACGTCCGCGCCGGCCTCGAAGCCGGGGCCCATCCCGACCACCACGTCGGCGTCACCGCGCCGCGTTCCGGTGTCGAACTTCCCTTTCGCCATGATTGCGTCCACGAGGACGGCGGCGTCAAGTTCGTCGGCGACCGCGGCGTCGGGGTCGACGAGAACCGGCACGTCCCCGTCGGTCAGCACCTCGATTGCCTCGTCGATATCCTCGGCGCGTCTGCCGACGACGCCCTCGACGGACACCTCGCCCTCGTACAGCGCCGCCCCGAACGCGACCGCACGGCGGACGACGGTCGGGCGCTCGACCTCCGTGACGACGACCGGGTAGCCCGCCCGGTGGAGTCGGGAGACGACGCCGCTTCCGAGGTCGCCGCCGCCCCGGACGACGGCGAGGTCGTCGAGGTTCAGGTCGGTGGCGCGCTCGCCGGTGGCGTCGTGGCGGTCCATGCTGACCTCCGCGAGGATTGAGAGCGCGACCGCGGCCGGGCCGCTCCCGCCGAGGTCGAGGCCGACGGGCGTCCGGACGCGTGCGAGGTCCCGCCGGGCGTAGCCGTCCTCGGCGAGCGAGTCGAGGACGTGGTCGGCCTTCGTCTCGCTGGCGACGAGACCGACGTAACCCGCGGCGCCGTCGAGCGCCGCGGCGACCGCCTCTCGGTCGAACGTGCCGCTCCGCGTCGCGACGGCGACCGCTGTCTCGCGACCCATCGGCAGGTCCCGGAGTTCCTCGCCGTAGTCGCCGTGAATCACGTCGGTGTCTTCGGGGAACGCCGCGGGGTCGGCGTAGTCCTCGCGGTCGTCGACGACGGTGACGGCGTAGCCCAGCCGTTCGGCCAGCGGCGCGAGGTCGGCGCTGATGTGGCCCGCGCCGGCGACGTAGAGGCGCGGCCGGCCGCGGACCCGGTCGACGAACACGTCCATCTCGCCGCCACAGACCATCCCGGTGTTGCCGCCGGGTTCGAGTTCGTAGGTTCTGACGCCCGGTTCCTCGTCGCCGGAAAGCACCGCGCGGGCGTCCTCGACGGCGAGGTGCTCGACCGTCCCGCCGCCGATTGTGCCGTACGTCTCCTCGGCGGTGACGACCATCTTGTCGCCCACGTCCCGCGGCGCGCTCCCGTCCTTTCGGACGATGGTCAACAGCGCGGCCGGGTCGCCGCGCGCGGCCAGCGTGTCGAGGCGCTCGAACAGGCTCATACGAACGATGTGACCTCCTGTGCGACCACGAGTTCGACCACCCGGTCGTAGGAGATCGGTTCGATCTCCGGCGGGAGGTCGACCCCGCGAACGTCCACGTCTCGCGCGACGGCGGAGACCGGCGCGTCCACGTCCGGCGTCAGGTAGACGCCGTCCTGAATCAGGACGACGTGGGCGTCGGGGTCGCCCGCGGCGGTTCGCAGTCCGATTTCGGCCATCGGCTCGTCGATGAGATAGAGCATGAGTCAGAAGTCAAGCGTGTGGTCAGCGTCGCGGATGCGGGCGGCGACGCGGTCGCCCGACCACACCGACACGTCGTCGGCGATGTCGGCTTCGTCTACGTCGCGGGCTTCCATCGCGGTGGCGTCCGCGACCATGGTCCCCTCCTGTTCCAGCAGGTCCGCGACGTGACCCGTCATGTTCAGCGCGTCGCGGTCGACGGCCTCGCGCGCGCCGTAAACCCCGTCCTGCGTGAAGACGACGGTCACGTCGTGCAGGTCGAACCCGGCCGCGACGCCGCGGGCCGCGCGCAGGCCCTCGGGGACGTGGACCCGGCCGTAGGGCGCGCGGGTCAGCATGACGACCACGTCCCGCTTCATAGCGAGACCACCCGGTCCGCCTCGCCGAGGACGTCCGCGAGGTCGGGGAGCAGTCCCACGTCGACGCCGTCGGGGTAGTCCGCGTCGGCGTCGATGCCGCGGGCGTCCACGCAGAGCCCGCAGCAGATGACCTCCGCGCCGTCTGCGATAAGTTCCTGGAACTTCGCCGTCGGCATCTCGTCGTACAGCCCCGAGTCCGAACAGTCCGGGAACGACTGGTCGGCAACCGGGACGAGCGCGCCGTCGAGGTAGTGGAAGTACGTCACCTCGTGGCCCGCGTCCAGCGCCGCCCGCCCGAGCTCGTAGGCGGTGCGCCAGCGCTCGCTGTCGAAGGGCCCGCCCGTCAGGAGGAACCCGATGTAAGCCATGGTGTCGATTTTTCGGAGAATCGGTCTTAACGCTTCCCCCGACACAGCGAGCGTGGGAGAGCGAGGCGGCCGTCAGTCGTCACCGTCCCGGGCTTCGAGGGCGGCCCGCAGATCCTCGTCGGTGAACGGCAGGTCAGTCAGGCGGACGCCGACGGCGTCGCGGATGGCGTTCGACAGCGCCGGCGGCACGCCGTTGGTCGGGAGTTCGGCGATGGACTTCGCGCCGAACGGGCCGGTCGGTTCGTGCGTCTCGACGAGGATGGTCTCCATCGGCGGGTGGTCCGTCGTCCGGGGCATCCCGTACTGGCGAAAGCCCTGCACCTCGGGGTTGCCCTCGTCGTCGAACGAGAGGCCGCCGCTGGTGGCGTATTCGAGGCTCATGTGCTCGCCGCCCTCGATCTGTCCCTCGACGAGGGCGGGGTTGATGGCGACGCCGCAGTCGGCGGCGAACACCAGTTTGTTCAGGTCGTACTCGCCGGTCTCCTCGTTCACCGTCACGTCGGCGAACTGCGCGCCGTAGGGCGGCGGGCTCTCGTCGGTCGAGTGGTTGCCGTCGCCGAGGATGTGCTCTCGCTTCTCGTCGCTGTAGGCCGCCTCGTAGCCGATTTCCTCCAGCGAAACGCGGTTCCCGGTGTCCTCGCTGTACACCGCGCCGTCGCCGGTGTCGAGGACCGCCGGCGGTTCGTCGAGCAGCCTCGACCCCCACTCCAGCAGTCGTTCCTTGGCGTCTTCGGCGGCGTTCTTGACCGCGCGGCCGCTGATGTACGTCGTGGAGGAGGCGTACGCGCCGTAGTCGAAGGGCGTCAGGTCCGTGTCGGCGGCGACGACGACCACGTCTTCCGGGGTACAGCCCAGCACCTCGGCGGCGATCTGCGAGAACATCGTGTCCGCGCCCGTGCCGGTATCGACGCCGCCGACCTGGAGGTGGAAGCTCCCGTCCTCGTTCATCTTCACCTGCGCCGCGCCGAGTTCCTTGCCCGCGACGCCGCTGCCCTGCGCGATGAGCGCCATGCCGACGCCGCGGTGCAGGTGGTCCTCGTCTGGCTGGTCGAGGTCGTCGTAGCCGATAGCCTCCTTGCCGCGCTCGACGCACTCGCGGATGCCACAGGAGCGGATGCGCCGCTCGAACCGGTCGTCGTCCTTCAGGATGGCGACGCTCCGGTCGAGGTCGCCCTCGCGGACCGCGTTCCGAAGGCGGAACTCGACGGGATCGAGGTCGAGGCGGCGGGCCACCTCGTCCATGTGGGACTCGACCGCGAAGTGACCCTGGGGAGCGCCGTATCCCCGCATCGCCGCGCCCATCGGGAGGTTCGTGTGGACCACGTCGCCCGAGAAGCGGACGTTGGGGACCCGCGGGTAGATGGGGAGCGGTTTCGTCCCGACGTTGTTCGCGACGGTCATGCCGTGCGTGCCGTAGGCCCCCGAGTTCGACAGCGTGTAGAGGTCCATCGCCTCGATGTCGCCGTCGTCGGTGACGGCAGTCTTCATCCGCATCCGCATCGGATGTCGGAAGCGAAGCGCGGTGAACTCCTCCTGTCGGGTCATCTCCAGTTTGACCGGGCGACCCGCCGCGAGGTGGAGCGCGAACGTGATGGGCTCGATGGCCATCTCCTGTTTCGAGCCGAACCCCGCGCCGATACGCGGTTTCTTCACGCGCACGTCGCGGATGGGCACGTCGAACAGGTGCGCGATCTGCCGGCGCGTGTGGAACGGCACCTGCGTCGCCGTGATGAAGACGTGGCGGTCGTCCTCGTCGGTGTAGGCGATGGTGGCGTGGGGCTCCGGGACGCAGTGGGACTGGTAGGGCGTCTCCCACTCGGTCTCGACGACGTGGGCGTCGTCCCTGTCCGCGGCGTCGTCGAACGCCGCGTCCACGTCGCCCAGTTCGCCCTCGAAGTGCGATTCGAGGTTCTTCGCGTAGTCCGCGCCCGATTGCTTGTTCTCCACGTCGTCGGTCTCGAACAGTTGCGGGGCGTCCTCGTCCAGGGCGTCCTCGGGGTCGAACACCGCGTCGAGTTCGCGGTACTCGACTTCGACCTTGCGGGCGGCGCGGTCGGCGGTGTCCGGGTCCTCGGCGGCGACGGCCGCCACCGGGTCGCCGACGAATCGAACGTGCTCGCGCAGGACCGTCAGGTCCCACGGGCTGGGTTCGGGGTAGGACTGGCCGGAACTGGAGTACAGCTTGTCCGGGACCACGTCGTCGAACGGCGTGATGACCGCGTAGACGCCGTCCATCGCCTCCGCGGCGCTGGTGTCGACGGACTCGACGTAGCCGTGGGACACGTCGCTGCGCACCACTTTGCCGTGTGCGAGGTCGGGGAAGCGGTCCCGGTAGTCCGCCGTGTAGCGGGCCTCGCCCGTGACGATCTTCCGGGCGTCGTCTTTCTCCTCGTTCGTCGTGATGCTCTCGCGCTCGTCCGGAGCCTTGCGGTCCGGTTCTCTCGCCGCGCCCTCCACCGTTCCGCCGGTGGCCTCCTCCTCCGCCCGTACGCCGTCGGGTCCGTCGTCGAGTTCCGATGCACCGTTCGAGTCGCTCACGGCTCGCCCCCCGAGCAGTCACACCCGCCGGGCGGACAGCCCGAGTCGAGCGTGCCGCCGGCCGCGTCGCCAGGCGGTGGGTTCCCGTCGCTCGGCGGCCCGCCGTCAGTCGCCACCGCCCGGTCGCCGTCCATCCGGTCGGCGGCGTCGAGCACCGCCTCCACGATTTTCTTGTAGCCCGTACAGCGACAGAGGTTGTCCGACAGCGCCTCGCGCACCTCCCGCTCCGTCGGGTCCGGGTTCTCGTCCAGTAGCGCTTTCGAGCGCATTATCATCCCCGGGATGCAGAAGCCACACTGCAGCGCGGTGTTGTCCACGAAGGCCTGCTGGACCGGGTGCAGGTCGTCCTGCTCGCCGAGTCCCTCGATGGTCTCGACCGACGCGTCCTCGACCTTCGTCACGGGCGTCACGCACGACAGCGTCGCCTCGCCGTCGACGTGGACCGTACAGAAGCCGCAGGCCCCGGTGTCACACCCCCGCTTCGCACCGGTGTACCCGTTGGCCCGCAGCACGTCGAGGAGGGAGTCGGACTTCGACGCCTCGAACGTCTCCGTCTCGCCGTTCACTTCCAGTTCGATTTGCATATGGCTCATCAGCTCGCTGACTATATCGGCTACGTGACGCCCAGAACCGTAAATAGCTATCGCGGACAGCGGCTCGCACACGGGAATCTGTGGCCGCGGTCGGTCAGCGCTCGTCCAGTTTCGCGCGAATCTTCTCGGCGGTAATCGGCATCTCACGGATTCGGACGCCGACGGCGTCGCGGACGGCGTTGGACAGCGCCGGCGGGACCGTGTTCGTCGGCACCTCGGCGACGGACTTCGCGCCGAAGGGCCCGGTCGGTTCGTGCGTCTCGACCAGGATGGACTCGATGGGCGGCGTCTCGGTGGCCGACGGGAGGTGGTACTCGTCGAAGTCCGAGACCTCGGCGCGGCCCCGCTCGTCCAGCGTGATACCCTCGCTGACGGCCAGTTCGTAGCTCATGTGGTTCGCGCCCTCGACCTGGCCCTCGGCCATGCCGGGGTTGATGGCGACGCCGCAGTCGACGGCGACGACCAGTTCGTGCACGTCGAACTCGCCGGTCTCCTCGTCGACCGTGACGTCCACGAACTGGGCGGCGAACGGCGGCGGGCTCTCCTCGGTGCAGTGGGTGCCCTTCCCGAGGATGTGCTCGCGCTCCTCGTCGCCGTAGGCCGCCTCGTAGCCGATGTCTTCGAGTGTGACCGACTCGCCGGTCGCTTCGCTGTACACCGCGCCGTCGCCGGTGTCGAGGTCCGCGGCGGGCTCGTCGAGCATCTTGGCACCCCACTCCAGAATCCGCGCTTTGGCGTCCTCGGCGGCCTTCTTGACGGCCATCCCGCTGATGTAGGTGGTCGAGGAGGCGTACGCGCCGTAGTCGAAGGGCGTCACGTCCGTGTCCGAGGAGCGGACGACGATCTGGTCCTCGTCGCAGCCCAGCACCTCGGCGGCGATCTGGAGGAAGGCGGTGTCTGCCCCGGTCCCGATGTCGACGCCGCCGACCTGGAGGTGGAAGCTCCCGTCCTCGTTCATCATGAGCTGGGCCGCACCGAGCTCGTCGCCGGCGACGCCGGTCCCCTGTGCGGACAGCGCCATGCCGACGCCGCGGTGCAGGTGGTCTTCGTCGGGCTGTTCGATGTCGTCCCAGCCGATGGCCTCCTTGCCGCGCTCGATGCACTCGTCGAGGCCACAGGATCGGATGCGCCGCTTCGCACCCTCGCCGCCCATCATGCCCGCTATCTCGTCCAGGTCGCCGACCTCCATGTAGTGGCGCTGTCGGAACTCGACGGGGTCGAGGCCGAGGTCACGCGCCACCTCGTCGAGGTGCCCCTCCAGCGCGAGCGTGCCCTGCGGTGCGCCGTAGCCCCGCATCGCGCCGGTCTGTGGCGTGTTCGTGTGGACGATGTCGGCCTCGAAGTGGACGTTCGGGACCTTCGAGTACAGCGGCAGCGGCTTGCTCCCGACGTTGCCCGCGACGGTCATCCCGTGGCTCCCGTACGCGCCGGTGTTCGACAGCGCGTAGATGTCGATGGCCTCGATGTCGCCGTCCTCGGTGACGGCGGTCTTCGCTTTGACTTTCATCGGGTGGCGCGAGCGCATCGCGTAGAACTCCTCCTCGCGCGTGGCCTCGTACAGCACCGGGCGGTCGGTGGCGAGCGAGAGCGCGAGCGGAATCGGCTCGACGACCATCGCCTGCTTGCCGCCGAACCCGCCGCCGACGCGCGGTTTCTTCACCCGGATGTCGCGGATGGGGATGTCGAAGAGGTGCGCCAACTGGCGGCGCGTGTGGTTCGGGACCTGCGTGCTGGTCACGAGGACGTGCCGGTCGTCCTCGTTCCGGTAGGCGAGCGACGTGTGCTTCTCGACGTTGGCGTGGGACTGCCGGATGGTCTCCCACTCCGTCTCGTGGACGTGCACGTCGTCGCCCTCGAAGGCGCTCTCCGGGTCGCCGAGTTCGCCCTCGATGTTCGCCATGCGGTTGCGGTCGTAGTCGTGACCGACGATTTCGTTCTCGACCTCCTCGTCTGCGAACAGCTGCGGCGCGTCCGCGTCGAAGGCCGCCTCGGGGTCCGTGACGTAGTCGTACTCCTCGTAGCGCACTTCGACGGCGTCGGCGGCGGCCCGGGCCGTCTCGGCGTCCTCGGCGGCGACGGCGGCGACGGGGTCCCCGACGTAGCGGACGTGCTCGGTCAGGACGTGCATGTCCCACGGACTCGGCTCGGGGTAGGACTGCCCGGCGCTGGTGTACTTCGCGTCGGGGACCGCCTCGGAGTCCGGCGTGAGGACGACCTCGACGCCGTCCATCGCCTCCGCGGCGCTCGCGTCGATGTCGGTCACGCGGCCGTGGGGTATCTCGCTGCGGACGACCGCGGCGTAGGCGAGGTCCGGGTAGCGCGCCTCGTAGTCGGCGGTGTACTTCGCCTGCCCGGTGACGAGCTTTCTGTCGTCGTACTTCTCCGCGCGCTGGGAGACGCTGTCTCGCTCCCCCGGCGCGAGGTCGTTGTTCGCCGGCTCGTCCCACTCGAAGGGGTACTGCTCCAGTTCGGCGGGGTCCTCGGCGGCATCGGACTGCGAGGCCGTCCCGCCGTCCGTCTCGGGCGCGTCGCCGTCGCCTCGCGGGTCGGCGTCGTCACTCATCGCAGCCACCCCCACAGCAGCCACCCGCGTCGGCGGACTTTCCCATAGCCGTATCGTCTGCCGGTTCGCCACCGACCGGCCGACCGCCGTCGGCGGCGACGCCCTCCTCGCGCATCCGGCCGGCGGCGTCGAGCACCGCCTCCACGGGCTTCTGGTAGCCGGTGCAGCGACAGACGTTGTCGTCCAGCGCCTCGCGGACCTCCCGCTCGGTCGGGTCGGGGTTCTCGTCGAGCAGCGCCGTCGCCTGGACGATCATCCCCGGAATGCAGAAGCCACACTGGACGGCGAAGTTGTCCACGAAGGCCTGCTGGACCGGGTGCAAGTCGTCCTGCGTGCCCAGCGACGCGACCGTCCGTATCTCGCTGCCCTCGGCCTCGGTCGCGGCCACGCCGCAGGCCATGCGGACCTCGCCGTCGACGAACACCTTCGACGCGCCGCAGGTGCCGCCGTCGCAGCCGCACTTCACGTCGATGTGGCCGTGCTGTCTCAGTACCGTCGCCAGGTCCTGCTCGGGCCCGGCTTCCACTGTCGCCGTCTCGCCGTTTATGGTGAGTTCGATGTCCACGGAGATCCCTCCGGTGCGCCGTGCTGGCACACCCATCGTAGCCGTCGACCGTCGGAACACACCCGAGCGCGCGATTGCAGTGCGACGAATGTGTCACTCGGTTCGATCGGTACGATATCTGTCGTCTCTATGCTGGGTGGTACCAGCCCATATAGCTATGGTCCACAGGCGGTCGCCCCGGTGCGACTGGCGACCCGGACGGCCGAGACGGGGCGGCGAGGCCGGAGACGAGGGAAGGACACACGCCCGCGTGTGGCGTGTGCCACATTTGCGAGGGGCGCACACGGCCGGAGCGGCCCGGTCACTCGGCGGCCTTCGTCCGGACCGCTTCGAGGAGGACCTCGGCTCCGGTGACGACGTCGTCCCACTCGGTGAACTCGCTCTCGCGGTGGCTGATGCCGTCGACGCTGGGGACGAATATCATGCTCGTCGGCGTGATCTTGTTGAGGTAGTTCGCGTCGTGACCCGCGCCGCTGACCAGTCGCGTGTACTCGCAGCCGACCGTCTCGGCGGCGTCGACGACGGTGTCGATGCAGTCCTGGTCGAACGGGTCCGCGTCGACGCGCATGATCTGCTCGACCTCGTAGTCGAGGCCCTCGCGCTCGGCGGCGTGGGCGATCTCCCGCTCGATTCGCTCGACGGCCGCGTCGACTGCCGCGTCGTCGTACGAGCGGAAGTCGAGCGTGAACTCCACCCGCTCGGGGATGACGTTGATGGCGTTCGGCCACACGTCGACGCTGCCGACCGTGCCGACGAGGTCCGTTCCCTCCGTCGCGGTGATGCGCCGGACGGCCCGCGTCACGTCCGCCGTCGCGACGAAGGCGTCGTGGCGCATGTCCATCGGCGTCGGTCCGGCGTGGTTGGCCTGTCCCTCGAAGGTGACGTTCAGCCACGAGAAGCCGAAGACGCCCTCGACGGCGGCGACCGGGAGGCCCCGCTGTTCGAGGAACGGGCCCTGCTCGACGTGCAACTCGAAGTAGCAGTGGAGGTCGTCGGCCTCGCAGGGAACCTCCCCCTTGTAGCCGATGCGCTCCAGTTCCGCCCCGAACGTCTTGCCGTCCTTGTCCTCGCGCGCGTAGGCGTAGTCGAGGTCGAACACGTCGCAGTAGACGCCGCTGCCGAGCATGTCGGGCTGGAAGCGAACGCCCTCCTCGTTGCTCCAGGCGACGACGACCAGCGGGCGTCTCGTCGTCTCGCCGGCGTCGTTGAGCGCCTCGATCACTTCGAGCGCGCCGAGGACGCCCACGACGCCGTCGTACTTGCCGCCGTTGTACTGGCTGTCGACGTGCGAACCGAACAGGACCGGGTCCGCGTCGCCGTCTTCCCCCTCGCGCCGACCGAAGATGTTGCCCATCTCGTCGATTCGGACGTCGAGGCCGGCCTCGCGGAGCCACTCGACGAGCGTGTCGCGGGCCTCCCGGTTCGCGTCCGAGAGGCTGGGGCGATTGACGCCGCCGTTCTCCGTCGCGCCGATCTCGCTGAACGCCTCGAAGCGGCGGCTGAACCGCTCGCTATCGATGCTGACCTGTGCCATTGGGTAGCTGTTCCGGGGCGCGCTCTTGAAGATTTCGCCGCCTTCGACGGCCGCCGCGTGTCCCACTTGCGGCCCCACACAGGCGCAAACCACCGAAAGAACCAAGCGACTATTCCGCAAGGATGGGGGTATGACGACAGCGAGTAGCACGTCCCTCGCCTTCCGGGACGCGCGCGTTCTGGACGGGAGCGGCGCGGCCGCGTTCTCCGGGAGCGTTCGCGTGGCGGACGGACGCATCGACGAGATCAGCGACGACCCGCTCGACGCCGAGCGCGTGATCGACCTGGACGGCGCGTACCTCGCGCCGGGATTCATCGACATGCACGCTCACTCGGAACTACGGCTGTTCGAACACCCCGAAGCGCCGGAGAAACTGACGCAGGGCGTCACGACGGAAGTTCTGGGGCAGGACGGGGTCAGCGTCGCGCCGATTCCGACCGACCTCGCGGCCGAGTGGGAGGAGCGCGTCAAGTCCCTCGACGGCGAGATCGACGGCCGCTGGCCCTGGCACACCGTCGCCGGCTACCTCGACGAACTCGAAGCCGCCGAGCCAGCCGTCAACTGCGCGTACTACGCGCCGCACGGCAACATCCGGTCACAGTTCGCGGGGTTCGAAGACCGCCCGCTCGGCGACGACCGCGTCGCTGCCGGGCCGGTGGACGCCCCCCACCTCGAACAGGAGGCGACCGATGGCGAGACGGTCCGGGGAGAACTAGAGGCGCTCCGACGAGAACTCGCGGTGGCGCTCGACGAGGGCGCGTTCGGCATGTCCAAGGGGATGATCTACCCGCCCAGTTCCTACGCTCGCGACGACGAACTGGAGGCGCTCGCCGACGTGCTCGCGGAGCGCGACTCGTTCATGGTCTCGCACGTCTGGAACGAGACGGACCACGTGGTCGAGTCCATCGAGCGCTATCTGGACATCTGTCGGCGCGCCGGCTGTCACGCCCACGTCTCGCACCTCAAGGTCGGCGGCAAGCGGAACTGGGGGCGCTCCGAGGCCGTCGTCGACCTGTTCGACGAGGCGGTCGAGCGGGGCCAGCGGGTCACGTTCGACCAGTACCCCTACACGGCGGGGTCGACGATGCTCACCGCGCTCCTCCCACCCTGGGCCAGACAGGGCGAGTCCGAAGACATCCGCCACCGCCTGCACTCCGCGGCGGTCCGCGACCGCATCGCGGAGGACATCGACTCGCCCGGCGACTGGGAGAACCTCGCCCGCGCCGCGGGGACCTGGGAGAACATCCTCATCACGCGGACCGGGAGCGGCCGCTATCAGGGCGAAACCATCGCGGACGTCGCCGCGGAGATGGACCGCGAACCGGTCGACGCGATGTGCGAACTGCTCGTCGAGGAGGACCTCGACGTGACGATGGCGGACTTCATCATGTCCGAGGAGGACATCGAGCGCTTCCTCGCCGACGACCGCGGCACGTTCTGCACGGACGGCATCTTCGGCGGTAAGCCCCACCCGCGGGCCATCGGGACCTTCGGCCGCATCCTCGAACGCTACGTCCGCGAGCGCGACGTGCTCTCACCGGGACTGCTGGCCTACAAGGCCGCCGGCCACCCGGCAGACATCCTCGGCCTCGAAGACCGCGGCTACGTCCGCGAGGGCTACGTCGCCGACCTCGTGGCCTTCGACCTCGACGCGGTCTCGGCGAACGCGACCTACGAGGCCCCGTTCCAGTTCACCGACGGCATCGAGCACGTGCTCGTCGGCGGCGACCTGGCCGTCTCGGGTGGCGAGCCGACGGGGGCGCGAAACGGGAGCGTCCTCCGCTCGCACGAGGAGTGGGACGGGCCGGTTCGGCCCGTCCTGGACCGCGCCGCCGAGTGAGCGAGACGGTCAGTCGCGTTGTGGGGACGCTCGTGCTGAGGAGGTCGCCCGGGCTGTTGCGGGCGCTCACACCACCACGCTCTCCTCGGCGACCCGCTCGAAAAAACGCCGCGAACCGCTTCGGCCCGCTTACTCCGGCACTTCGCCGTCGACGCCCTCGACGAAACTGCTCATCTGCTGGAACAGGAACTCGTCGCTCTCGCCCTCGAACTTCGAGCCGGCCCACACGTTCAGTTCGTCGTCGAGAATCTGCTGTTCGGTCTCCGCGACCGTGTCCTTGACGTCCTGCGGGACGTTCGGCCCCCACTCGTCGAGCGCGGGGAGGTTCGTCTCCATGCCGCCCCAGAAGGCGTCGGACTCCCAGGAGCCGTCGTGGACCGCCGAGACGGCCGGCCCGTAGAACTCCTCCCAGTTCCAGACCGGGGAGATGAGGTAGTTCTCGCCGCCGAACTCGCCCATCGGCGCGTTGTAGCCAGACGCCCACACGCCCGCGTCGGCCGCGGCCTTGACCGCGGCGGGGGAGTCCTGCTCCTGGGCGATGACGTCACAGCCCTCGTCGATGAGGGAGTTCGCCGCCTGCCGGGAGGTCGGCGGGTCGAACCAGGCGTTGACCCAGCGGATCTTGAACGTCGCCTCGGGGTTGACCGAGCGCGCGCCGAGCACCATCGCGTTGATGGAGCGGACGACCTCCGGAATCGGGAACGCCGCGACGTAGCCGATCGTGTCGTTCTCGGTCACCATCCCGGCGGCCTGTCCCGCCAAGTAGCGCGGCTCGTAGATGCGGCCCATGTACCGCCCCATGTTCTCGCGGGTACGATAGCCCGTGGCGTGTTCGAAGTAGGTGTCGGTGTACTGCTCGGCGACGGTGTACATCGGGTCCTGGTAACCGAAGGTGGTCCCGAATATCACGTCGACGTCGCCCTGGGCGTACTGCTCGAAGACGCGCTGGGAGTCCCCCGGCGTGACCGCCTCCGTGTACTCCGTCTCCAGCCAGTCGTACTTCTCGTCGACGGCCTTCCGGCCCTCGTTGTGCGCCCAGGACCATCCCAGGTCGCCGATTTCGGAGATGTAGACCCACGCGGCCTTCACCGAGTCCATGCCGGACCCGCCGTCCCCGCTCGTCGCGGTCCCACCTGAGCCGTCCGATGAGGTCCCGCCGTCGCCACCCGAGTCAGTGCTCTCGCTGCCACCGTCACCGCCGTCGCCGCCGCTACACCCGGCGAGCGCGGCGACGCCCGTCGCCCCGAGGCCGCTCAGTATCTCGCGTCGCGAAATCGTGCGTTTGGAATCCATGAGTGGACTGGGAGAGTATTGCGTCACCGCTCACTTAAGAATATCTTATTGATGACGCCATATCTGGAACAAACGGCAGACAAATGCGCCATATTTTCGACAAAGTGCGTGTGTTTGTAACAGTAGTCAGAGAGATATCGCACTCTACTGGACGAACAGTCGGATTCGACTGGCCCGCCGTCTCAGCTCGGCACTTCGCCCTCGACGTTCTCGACGTAGCTCCCCATCTCCTGGAAGAGGAACTCGTCGCTCTCGCCCTCGAACTGCGAGCCGGTCCACACGTCCAGGTCGCCGTCGACGATGGCCGACCGGGACTCGGCGACGGAGTCGACGACGTTCTGTGGGACCTCGGGACCCCAGTCGTCCAGGCTACAGATACCGGCGTCGAGGCCCTCCCAGTAGGCGTCGGCCTCCCAGCTACCGTCCCTGACGGACTGGACCGTCGGCCCGTAGAACTCCTCCCAGTGCCAGATGGGGGAGGTGAGGTAGTTCTCGCCCGCGATGTCGCCCATCGGCGCGTCGTAGCCCGTCGCCCAGACGCCCGCATCGGCCGCCGCGCGGAGGGCGGCCGGCGAGTCCTGGTGCTGGGCCATCACGTCGACGTTCTCGTCGAGGAGGGCCTTCGCCGCCTCGCTCTCGGTCGGCGGGTCGAACCAGGAGTTCGTCCAGCGGACCTTCGTCGTCACCGCGTCGTTGACCGAGGCCGCACCGAGCGTGTAGGCGTTGATACCCCGGATGACCTCCGGAATCGGGAACGCCGCGACGTAGCCAAGCAGGTCCGTCTCGGTCACCATCCCGGCGGCCTGGCCGGCCAGGTACCGGGCCTGGTAGATACGGCCCATGTACCGCCCCATGTTCTCGCGGGTTCGGTAGCCGGTGTTGTGCTCGAAGTACGTGTCGGTGTACTGCTCGGCCACGTTGAGCATCGGGTCCTGATACCCGAACGTACAGCCGAAGATGATGTCGGCGTCGCCCTGGGCGTACTGCTCGAAGACGCGCTGGGAGTCCCCCGGCGCGACCGCCTCCGTGTACTCCGTCTCCAGCCAGTCGAACTGTTCGGCGACGGCCTTCCGGCCCTCGTTGTGCGCCCAGGACCACCCCAGGTCGCCGACCTCGGAGTTGTACACCCACGCGGCCTTCACCGAGTCCATGCCGGACCCGCCGCCCCCGCTCGTCGCGGTCCCGCCGGAGCCGTCCGAGGAAGTGCCGCCGTCGCCGCCAGCGCCTGTGGTCCCTCCGTCTCCACCGTCTCCGCCGTCGCCCCCGTCGCCGCCGCTACATCCGGCGAGCGCCGCTATCCCCGTCGCACCGAGCCCTCGCAGTACCGCTCGTCTCGTCCGTGCATGTGTCTTGTCAACCATTGCCTAACCGACGGATTATTCCGAGAAGAGAGACTTAAAAGATGGTGTTCGCGCAGGTATCGCCCCGCCGTCTGTCGAACGTGTCTGTGCGACGGACGGCCGAGGGAGATGTGGGGCGAATCTGTCGGACGTGTCCGGACGGCCGTCCCCGTCGGAGCGAATCGCGGGCGGTGTCGCCGGTGAACGGTTGCGGAGCGACAAACTGACAAACGCGCCACAGCGGTGCGGAACCTGGTCAGTGGAAACAGTTATACCCGTACATTATGGATACCCGGTCAAGAACACAGCGCATGTCGGAAAACACCACTCTCAGGATGGAGGGGATCCTGAAGGAGTTCCCCGGGGTCGTGGCGAACGACCACGTCGACCTCTCGGTCGAGCGCGGCGAGATCCACGGCCTGCTCGGGGAGAACGGGGCGGGAAAGAGCACGCTCATGAAGATCCTCTACGGGCTCTACTCCCAGGACGACGGGGAGATCTACTTTCAGGGGGAGCGCCTGGACCTCGAGTCCCCGCAGGACGCCATCGACGCCGGCATCGGGATGGTCCACCAGCACTTCATGCTGATTCCGCGCCTGACGGTCGCCGAGAACGTCGTCCTCGGCGAGCGCGAACCGGCGACGGTGTTCCGGGAGGACGCCGGCGAGGAGAGCTGGCTCCCGGCGTCGATTCGGAACAACGGCCTCGTTCAGTCGCTGGCGGGCACCTTCTCGCTCGGCCTCGACGTGCCCGAACAGCGCATCCAGGAACTGGCCGACCGCTACGGGTTCGACATCGACGTGAGCGCGAAGATCTGGGAACTGGACGTGGGCCAGCAACAGCGCGTCGAGATACTCAAGGCGCTGTATCGGGACGTCGACCTGCTCATCCTCGACGAGCCGACGGCCGTGCTCACGCCGACCGAGGCCGAGCGGCTCTTCGAGTCGCTCGAACGGCTGACCGACGAGGGGCTGTCGATCATCTTCATCACGCACAAGCTCAAGGAGGTGGACGCGGTCGTCGACCGGGTGACGGTCCTGCGAGAGGGGAAAAACGTCGGGACCGCCGAGGTGTCGTCGGTCACTCGCGCCGACCTCGCGGAGATGATGGTCGGCCGCGAGGTGCTGTTCGAGATCGACAGGGAGGCCGTCGACCTCGGCGAACCGGTGTTGCGCGCCCGCGGCGTCAGCGCCGAGGACGACCGCGGCATCGAGGCGCTCTCCGGCGTCGACCTGACGGTCCGACAGGGCGAGGTCGTCGGCATCGCGGGCGTCAGCGGCAACGGCCAGAAGGAACTCGCGGAGGTCATGGCCGGCATCCGCGACCCGACGGCGGGCGAACTGGTCGTCGGCGGGACGGACATCACGGGCGCGAAGCCCAAGCGGTTCGTTGAGAACGGGGTCTCGTTCGTCCCCGAAGACCGACTGCGCTACGGCTGTGCCGAGGACCTCTCGGTGATGCACAACGCCACGATGAAGGACTTCGGCGGCGCGGCCTTCGGCGACCGGGGGTTCCTCGACTACGGGAAGCTCGAATCCTACGCCGAGACGCTGGTCGACGAGTTCGACGTTCGCGGCGTCAGGGACGTGACCGAGACGGCCGCCGGCGACCTCTCCGGCGGGAACCTCCAGAAGCTGATACTGGCCCGAGAGATCTACCGCAACCCCGACCTGCTCATCGCGAACCAGCCCACCCGCGGCGTCGACGTGGGCGCTATCGAGTTCATCAGGGAGACGCTGCTCGAACAGCGAAAAGAGGGGACCGGTATCATCCTCCTCTCGGAGGACCTGGACGAGATATTCGACCTGAGCGACCGCATTCTCGTCGTCTACGAGGGCGAGTTCGTCCACGAGACCACGCCGGCGGAAGCCGACCGCGAGCGCATCGGTCTGGAGATGACCGGCGGCAGCGGCGGCGAGTCGGCGTCGGACCCGACGGCGACCCACGCCGAGGTCACGCAGGAGAGTGAGAGCTGATGAACGTCGCCATCGACGTGAACGCTCGCGAGGACGTCCCCGCCTGGCTGGCCTACGGGACGCCCGTGTTCACCGTGCTGGCCGCGCTGGCAGTCAGCGCCGTCGCCCTCCAGTTGCTCGACGTGAACCCGCTCGCGGCCTACGCGACGATGTTCGTCGAGACGCTCACAACCGAATTCGGCCTCACCGAGACGCTCGTCAAGGCCGTCCCGCTGATTCTCACCGGCCTGGCGGTGTACCTCCCGCTGAAGGCCGGGCTGTTCAACATCGGCGCGGAGGGCCAGCTCATCGCCGGCGCGCTCGCCGGGACGTGGGTCGGCCTCAACGTCTCACTGCCGGGGCTCGCGCTCGTCCCGCTGATGTTCGCCGCCGCGGCGGTCGCCGGGGCCGTCTGGGCCGGCATCCCGGCCTGGCTCCGCGCGAAGTGGGACGTCAACGAGATCATCACGTCGCTCCTGCTGACGTTCGTCGCGCTCGAAATCCAGAGCTACCTGCTCCGGGGGCCGATGCAGGGCGGGACCGGGAACTTCCCGCAGTCGGCGCGCTTCTCCGACGCGGCGACGATTCCGGAACTGTACTCCGGCGTCCACGCCGGCCTGCTGGTCGCCCTCGCGATGGTCGTCGTGACCTACGTCATGATGACCAGGACGCGCCTGGGCTTCGAGATCACGTTCGTCGGGTCGAACCACGAGGCCGCACAGCAGGCCGGCATGAGTCGGTACAAGGTATACCTGCTGGTGTTCGTGGTCGGCGGCGCGTTCGCCGCCATGGGCGGCATCAGCGAAATCGCCGGGGCGCAGGGCCGCTACCGCGCCGCGTTCGAACCGGGCTACGGTTTCACCGCCATCCCCATCGCCCTGCTCGGGCGAAACAGCGCGGTCAAGGTGCTGCTCGCCGGCCTGTTCTTCGCGGTGCTGTTCGTCGGCGGGTCGAGCATGGAGGTGGCCTTCGGCGTGCCCGCGGCGCTCGTCGAAATCATCCAGGCGCTCGTCATCCTCTTTCTGATCACCGCGGAGTTCTTCAAGAACTACCGGGTCAGCCTCGACTTCGACCGCGGGCCCAGCGGTGCGGCGGTCGAGCCACAGGGAGGTGACGACTGATGGTGAGCTTCCTCGCGGGCCTGCTCGACGCGACCGTCCAGGCGGCGACAGTCCTCCTGCTCGCGGGTCTCGGCGAACTCATCAGCGAGCGGGCCGGTGTGCTCAACCTCGGCGTCGAGGGGATGATGCTCGTCGGGGCGCTCGGCGGGTTCATCGTCACCGTCGTCACCGGGAGCTACTGGCTGGGCTTCGCCGCCGGCATCGTCCTCGGGATGGTGCTCGCGCTGGTCCACGCCTTCCTCTGTATCACGCTGAAATCGAACCAGGTCATCAGCGGCGTCATGCTGACGCTCCTGGGAACGGGTATCACGACCTTCTTCGGGTCGGCCTGGGTCGAGGAGTCCATCGACGGCTTCCCGCAGATCGCCATCCCGGTGCTCGTCGACATTCCGGTCGTCGGCGAGGCGTTCTTCCGCAGCACCGCGACGGACTACCTCGCGCTGTTCATGGTCGTCGTCGTCTGGTACTTCCTGAACCACTCGAACCTCGGACTCGAGATGATCTCGGTCGGCGAGGACCCCGAGATGGCGGACACGATGGGCGTCTCGGTGTTCCGACTGCGTTACCTCGCGGTGCTCATCGGCGGCGGCTTCGCGGGCGCGGCCGGGGCGCACCTCTCGCTCGCGTTCTCTCAGCTGTGGGTCCCCGGCATGACCGCGGGCCGCGGCTGGATCGCCGTCGCGCTGGTCATCTTCGCGCAGTGGCGGCCCCGCCGGATGCTCGTCGGGGCGTACCTGTTCGGCCTGCTCGACGCGCTCCAGTTGCGCTCGCAGTCGCTCTCGCTGACGCTCGGCCCCGACGCGCCGCTGGCCTCGCTGATCAACCCCGTCGTCGAGTTCCTGATGACGCCACAGATCATGGGGACGTACCCCTATCTGGCGACCATCGTCGTCCTCGCCTACGCCGTCATCCGAACGAAGAGCGACCGGCTCGCGGTCCCGTCCGCGCTGTTGCAGTCCTACAGCCGCGAGACGGACTGACGAGAGAGGGCGGCGTCACGCCGTCGCCACAATCGACGCGAACCGCCGCCACACACGCCACACAGACCGTGTGCCACGTCCACGTCACCCAAATCTATTTATCCGCATTCTCTCAACCTCGCATGTCTCATGAGCGACAGACAGGTCTTCGATAGAGGCGACCGCGTCGGGATCTACTTACAGGACAAGCACTCCCTCGAAGCGAACGTCGAACTGGTCCAGTACGCGGAGGAGCGCGGCATCGACGAGATCTGGCAGGCCGAGTCCCGGCTGGCTCGGGACGCCATCTCGCCGCTGGGCGCGTACGCCGCCGTCACCGACGACATCAAGCTCGGGACGGGCGTCATCAACAACTGGACGCGCAACACGGCGCTGATCGCCCAGTCGATGAGCACGCTTGAGGAACTGGCCGGCCCGGACCGCATCATGTGCGGCGTCGGCGCGTGGTGGGACCCGCTGGCCGAGAAGGTCGGCATCGACCGCAGCGGCGCGCTCCGGGCGATGCGCGAGTGCGTCGAGGTGACCCAGGACCTGCTCGACATGGAGAACGTCACCTACGACGGCGAGTTCGTCCAGATGCGCGACGTGGAACTCGACGTGGTCCACGGCGACGCCGGCCCGCGAACGGTCCCCGTCTACGTCGGCGGGACCGGCTTCAAGATGCTCGAACTCACCGGCCACTTCGCCGACGGCGCGCTGTTGAACTACCTCGTCAGCCCCGAGTACAACCAGAAGGCCCTCGACGCGCTGGAGACCGGCGCGGAGCGCGGGGACCGGTCGCTGGAGGACATCGACCGTCCCCAGCTCGTCGTCTGCTCGATGGACCACGACGAGGAGAAGGCGCTGGACAACGCCCGCGAACTCATCACGCAGTACCTCGGCCAGCAGCCCCACATCATGAAGGCCAGCGGCGTCAGCCAGGACCTCATCGACGAGGTGGGCGAGACCATCGGCGGCTGGCCGGCCGACCACGAGGACATCGAGAAGGGGATGCACCTCATCCCCGACGAGGTGGTCCACAAGCTCACCGCCAGCGGGACGCCCGAACAGTGCCGCGAGAAGGTCCGCGAGTACGCCCAGAACGGCTGTCAGTGCCCCATCCTCTACCCGCTGGGCGACGACCGCGAACTGATGATCGACGAGTTCGCCGACGGCTACCTGTAGTCGGCGGCGAGACGCGGCCGCGACCCGCGGACCGTTTTCACCCAACTGCTGTTCGTCTCAGTCGTCCGCGGCGGCTTCCTCGGCCGTGCCGTAGAGGTGCTCGACCTCCTCGATGTCGGGGTCGATGCGGTCGACGCCGCCCGTCGCCTTCTCGGCGCTCTCCGTGTCCTTCAGGCCGAAGCCGGTCGATGCGACGACCACCGTCTCGTCCTCGTCGACGATACCGCGGTCGAGGGCCGTCCGGACGCCGGCCACGGGCGTCGCGCCGGCGGGTTCGGAGTAGATGCCCTCCGTGCTCCCGAGCAGTTTCTCGGCTTCCAGAATCTCGTCGTCGGAGACCAGCACGCTCGTCCCGCCGCTCTGTTCGAGCGCGCGGCAGGCCTTGACCGTGTTGCGCGGGCGGCCGACGGCGATGGAGTCGGCGACCGTCTCGGCCACGTCGTCCACGTCGTCGTGGTCGTGGAAGGCGTCGTGGATGGCCGACGCGCCCTCGGCCTGGACGCCGAGCATCTTCGGGTGGTCGTCGACGTAGCCCATGTCGTAGAACTCCTTGAAGCCCTTCCAGGCCCCGGCGATGGTACAGCCGTCGCCCATCGAGAAGACGACCCAGTCGGGGACGTGGCCGCGGTCGATCGACTGGTCGGCGAGTTCGTGGCCGACGGTCCGCTTGCCCTCGACCTGGAATGGGTTGATGGCGGCGTTGCGGTTGTACCAGCCGTACTCCTCGGTCACCTCGACGCTGAGGTCGTAGGCCTCGTCGTAGCTCCCGTTGACGGCGAGCACGTCCGCGCCGTAGACGAGCGGCTGGGCGAGTTTGCCGGTCGGGGCGTCGCCGGGGACGAAGATGCGACAGTCCATCCCGCCGCGGGCGGCGTAGCCCGACAGCGAGGCGGCGGCGTTGCCCGTCGAGGCGCAGGTGATGATGTCGCGGCCGGCGTGTCTGGCCTTCGTGACCGCGATGGAGCTGGCGCGGTCCTTGAAACAGCCCGTCGGGTTGCGGCCGTCGTCCTTGACGAGCGTCGTGACCCCGAGCGCGTCGCTGAGGTTCGGCGCGTCGAAGAGGTCCGTCCCGCCCTCGTTGAGCGTCACCACGTCGGCGTCTTCCGCGACCGGGAGGAACGCCTCGTACTTCCACTGGCTCTCGATGGGGCCGCCGAGGTCGCCGTCGAAGGCGTCGTCGATGGCGTCGTAGTCGTATTTCACTTCGAGGATGCCCTTGACGCCCTCGTGTTCCGGACAGGTGTAGATGACCTGGTCGGGGTCGTACTCCGCTTCGCACAGCGTACACTCTAGCGTCGTGACTTGCTGCATGCCCATGGCGTATCCCACGACAACCGGGTAAAAAACAGTGCCGCCTCGGGCGTCGCCACGAGACCGCGTCTGCGACTCCGGGGCCGCGTGACGGGCGCCACACCCGACGAGCCGCCGGATGTGCGACGGGCGACACACGCGACACACGTCCCACACGGCCGCGTGTGGCTCCGGGCGGTCAGCGTCCCCTCACAGCGACCGGTCCAGGAACGTCCCCCGTCCCGGGTCCGACCGAACGTCGTGGTCCTCGGCGACGACCTCGCCGCCGGCGATCACCGTGTCGACGCGGGCGCTCCAGCGCGCCCCCTCGTAGGGCGTCCACCCGCCGCAGAATTCGAGGTCCGCCGCCCGCACCTCGTACTCCTCCTCGCGGAGGAGCATCACGTCGGCGTCGGTCCCGACCCGGAGCGACCCCTTCCGCGGGTAGACGCCGGCCGACCGGGCCGGTCCGGCACAGACCAGTTCGTGGAGGCGCGGCCAGGAGAGTCGGCCCTCGTTGACCCCTTCGCTCGCGAGGAACTCCACCATCGTCTCGACGCCGGGGAGCCCGGCGTACGGTTCCCAGATGTCGTCCCAGCCCCGCTCGCGGTTCTCGCGATAGGTGGGGAAGTGGTCCGTGCCGACGATGTCGATGGTCCCGTCCCGCACCGCGTCCCAGAGCCGGTCGACCTCCTCGGCGGACTTCAGGCTCGGATTGACCTTCAGGAAGGGGCCCTTCTCGGCCACGTCGTCCTTCGAGAACGCGAGGTACTGCGGGCACGTCTCCAGCGTGACGGGGACGTTCGCACGGGACGCGAACCGACCGCCCTCCCGCGCCCCGCTCCCGCTGGAGATGTGGACGACGTGGAGCGGACAGTCGGCGTACTCCGCGACGTAGCCCGCCCGGGAGATGGCGTCGAGTTCGGCCTCGACGGGCCGGGAGTCCATGTAGACCTCGGGGTCGTCGCCGTCGATGGTCGAGCGCGCGTCGTCGAGTATCCCCTGGGTCTCGCAGTGGACGCGAACCGTCCCGCCGGCGTCACCCACCCGACGCATCAGCCGGGCGATGGCCGCGTCGCTCGCGAGGTACGGGTCGGCGGTGAACGTCTTGAAGTCCGGCGTCCCCGCCTCGATGAGTCCGTCGACGTCGAGGTCGGGGTCCTGGACGTTGCCCGCGACGAGGCCGAAGTCGACGTGGGCCAGTTCGGCGCAGGCCTCGGCCTTCTCTCGGAGCGCCTCGGGCGTCGTCACCGGCGTCTGGGTCGGCAGTTCGACGACGGTCGTCACGCCGCCGGCGACGGCGCTGGCCGTCTGCGACGCGAAGTCGATGCCCTCGGGGAACAGGTCGTCGTCGTGCATGTGCGTGTGCACGTCGAGCGCGCCCGGGAGCGCGACCATGCCGTCGGCGTCGACGACGGTGTCTACCGGTTCGGTCTCGGCCGCGGCGTCCGGGCCGACGGCGTCGATGAGCCCGTCCGATATCGCGATCGCACCGCGCTCGACGCCCGCCGGCGTCACCACCCGCGCCCGCTCGACGAGGAGGTCGGTCATGCCCGAAGCGGGGGCGCGCAGCGAGAAAACAGTTGGCGTGTGCGCGGTCACACATCGGAGACACATCGGTGTTGGCGCGACACGCCGGGCGGCGCGGCCGCGTGCCGCGGATAGCTTTTAGTCGCGTGACGGTATCCTCGGACCTGTGATACTGAACGCAGGCACGCTCGTCACGATGAACGACGAGCGCGAGGTCCGCTCCGAGGTCCACGTCGTCGTGGAGGACGGCGAGATCGTCGCCGTCGAGGACGGCTACGCGCCGGGCGAGGACGCGATCGACGCCCGCGACGAGGTCGTCATCCCCGGTCTGGTGAACTGCCACACCCACATGTACGCGCTCCCGATCCGCGGCGCGCCCCTCGACGCCGCGCCCGAGAGCTTCTACGAGGCGCTCGTCGACATCTGGTGGAACGTGGACGAGGCGTTCACGGAGCGTGACGCCCGCCTCTCGGCCCTGGGCTCCTGTGCCGAGATGCTCGAAAGCGGCGTCACGACGTTCTGTGACAACTACTCCGGGCCGAACACGCTGCCCGGCGGCCTCGACGCCGTCGCCGAGGGCGTGGCCGAGACGCCGATTCGCGGGATGATAACGTTCGAGACGACGGCCCGCAACTCCGAGGACGAGGCGATGGCCGGCATCGAGGAGAACCGCCAGTTCGTCCGCGAGGGCGAGGGCGACTACGACAGGGTCTCGGGCCACTACTGCCTGCACACGCTGTTTACCAACACCGAGTCCGTCGTCGAGGCGTGCGTCGACCGGGCGACCGACGACGACCGCCCGATCCAGATTCACCTCGAAGAGGGCCTGGTCGACGTCCACGAGTCCATCGCCGCGTACGGGGAGCGGCCGGTCCCCGCGCTGGCTGACATGGGCTTCTTCGACGCGGAGGTCATCGCTGCCCACTGCGTCCACTCGACGGAGACCGAGATCGAGATACTCGCGGACCACGACGTGCGCGTCGCCCACAACCCCTACTCGAACATCAACAACGCCGTCGGCATCGCCGACGTGGAGACGATGGAGGCCAACGGCCTGACCATCGGCATCGGCGACGACGGCTGGGACCCCGACATGTTCGAGACGATGCGCTCGGCCGTCGGCATCCACAAACTGAAGCAGAACAACCCCAGCGGGTTCGACATGGCCAAAGCCCTGGAGTGGGCGACCATCGGCAGCGCCGAGGTCCTCGGGATGGACGACGCGGTCGGCAGTATCGAGGTCGGCAAGCGCGGCGACTTCGTCACGCTGGACCTCGGTCCGAACCCCGTCCTCGACGGGAGCGCGCCGTACTACGTCGTCAGCGCGGCGAGCCGCGCCGACGTGACGCGGACCATCGTCGACGGCGACGTGGCGTACGACCCGGAATCGGGCGTCGCCGGGGTCGACGAGTCGGACCTCGACGCCGTCGGGACGGCGAGCGCCGACCTCTGGGACCGACTCTGACCCGAGCGGCCACAGATATTCACGCACTAAGGGTGTGATAATTCTGGTCGACCGGCCTGTTCCAGATGTAAACGGTACGTACACGCCGCGAGGAGTGCGTATAGTGGCAATTTTCTCCCATACCGGCACGTAATAGTGTCATTATCTATCATACACAACATGGTCGTTAGTGACGCCTTCGAAACGCTCACAGCGGTACTCCAGCGCGTCGAATCGTCCGCCACTGAAGTCGAAGCCGTCTCGGTGCGCGAACGGACGACCGCGGATGACGACGAGATCACAGCGGACCTGACCGTCGCGACGCCGGTCTTGGGGGACGCACGCCTGGACGACGACGTCGCGATCGAGGCTGACAGCGTCGACGTGCGAGACCGACGCGTCGAACTCGACGTGACCGTCACGGTGCCCGTCGACGCGACACTCGAATTCCCATCGGACGAGGGCGGTGAGTCGGCCGACGAACTCGCAGAGACGCTGTCGGAGTCGAGTTCGGTCCCGGCGTACAAGGACCCCGAGGCGCTACGGGCCGCCTACGAGGCCTGTGACACCTTTCCGGAGATGACGGAGGCGCTCGGGGCCGACGTGACCTCCGAGACCGTCCGCCGGTACATGGTCGAGTACGACATCCACGACCCGTCCGACAACGCGGCCCCGGCCGCCGGTCTCGAACTCTCGGAGCCACAGTCGACCGGCTCCGACCCGGAGACGGAATCGGCGGACCCGCCGGAGACGGAGTCGGCCAACGAGTCGGAACCGGGCGAACACGACGACCTCGGGGGGCGCTCGGTCGCCGCCCTGCTCGCGGAGGAGGCCGAAGAGAGCGACGACAACCTCGTCGCCGACGGTCTCGGCGTCCCACAGGACCTGACCGTCGCCGAACTCGCGACGACAGTCAATCAGTCCGACTCCGTCCACGAGGTGACCCGGCGACTCGACTTGAGCCGGGGACACGCACGCCGGCTACTCGGGGAACTCGACCTCCTCGACCTCGTGACCCACCGCCTCGCCGCCGGCCAGATACGCGTCTCACACGCAGAGATCAGGCGACGGATCACGACGGAGACTCACTGAGACCACGACTCGCGTGTCGAGCACGCCGCCTAGCCACGGGTGCGTCTGTCAGCGGCCCAGTGACAGGGGAACAACTATTGTCACGTGTCAGAAAGACACGGTAAATGGCAACGATTCGCGTACGCGACTGGACGAAAGAACAGATCGAGCGGATCAGGGACGCGGAGTCGCACTCCTCGCACGACTCGGTCATCAAGTCCCTGCTGAAAGACCGCAAACTGGCCCAGTACGTCGACGAACCGGGCGATGCCGCGACCGGTGAGGAACACGAGGCCGCGGCCGAGGACGCGGTCCCGGACAAGCCCTTCGAGGACCTGACCGTGCTGGCCGAGTTGCGACGGCCCGACAACGGCGTGGTGTTCCTGTGGTGTCCCAGCTGCGGCAACGAGCTCGCCCACCTGACCGCCGAGACGCCGCTCGGCTTCTCCGTCTTCGAGACCGAGTGCCAGCGCTGTCTCACTCACCTCGACACCCACGCCGTCGTCGCCATCGAAATCGGCTATCCCATCGAACAGAAACTCATGGACGACGACCTCCAGTCGGACCTCAAGGAGTGCGTCCTCAACTACTGGGACCGCACGCTCGACGCCCGCCGCGGCGACGGCGACGAGACCGACGACGACGGGGCGGACATCGACCGCCTGGTCTGGCAGTTCGACCAGTACCGCCGCGACTTCTCCTGGGAGTGGCCCGCTGACAGACCCGTCGTCGGCCTCGACCCCGACACCACCTACCGCGACACGCGGACGGACGAGCGGATACGCGTTCTCGAACCCGTCACCGACAACCGCAACGCACTCGACGCCCTCGAAGTCCGGCGCTACCCTCCCGAGACCGACCCGGAAACGGCCGACCCGGAGCCAGAAATCCTCGACCCCGCAGACATCGTCAGACTCGTCCGAGGGCGTCGACTGGTACTGGACGACCCGAGTCCGTCGGCCGACCGGGAGCCGCCCGAACCGTCCGCCTGAGACGGCGAGTGCCCGCTTGACCAGCGCATACGCATTCAGAGCGCCCTCGATGTCGGGAGCGACCGGGTCGAGTCACGACGTCTTTCGACGGCTCTTGCTCGGCAGTCTTCTGGACGAATCGGCGAGTCCGAAATAGCCATACCGAATAGCTATACCAGATGGCTATAGTGAATGGCTGGGTGGTTCCGAAGGCCCGGCGACGCGTCGTTCAGGGACGCACGTCGAGGACGAAGTCCGACTGGAGCCACGCCTGGTGGTTCTCGGTGTCCTGGATGATCGAGACCGGACCGAGGTCACCACTGTACTCTATCCAGCGGAATCTGTCCGAAAGTCCAGTGCCCCCGTCCCCGGCGTCGTTCTCAGTGTCCATCGGAGGTCCCTCGGTTCGCATCACCCAGCGCGGTGGGCGGGAACCGGGTTGTCGTCGCACCACTGCTCGGACGGTGCGCACCAGTCGACCGGTTCGGGGCCGACATCGGTCACTCCTCCCCGACGACCGGCGAAGAGTCGCAGGTGCCGTCGGCCGGCCGGACGTCCGCCGTCCCGTCGTCCGAGACCCTGACCACGTGTTGCTCGACCCGGAACGTCACTCGGCTGGAGCCCAGTCCGCCGGACGTGCTCTCGACGAGCGTCGTGAGGGCTTCGACGTCCACGTACTCGTTGAGGGGCGGAAGGTCGAGCGGGTCGACCTCGCGTGCGGTCGCGAGCTGGTCCGTGATCGAGACGAGAAGCGAATCGGAGGGTCCGTCGTTGCCGGCCGTCTCGTCGAATCGGTCGTACGCCATTACGACACCGTACAGGCTTCAGCCCCATACGCGTCGTCACTAAGGACATACCCCGTGTGTAGTCAGGGGGCTATATTCCTAGCCCGTGTCGAATTATCCCTCCTCGAACACCTGTGAGAACAGCTTCCGTTCGCCCGTCCTGATGTGGCGACTGACGGTCGGCTGTGCGATGTCCAGCAGGTCGGCCAGTTCCTGACCGCTCGTCTCCCGCGGCCACTCGAAGAAGCCGCTGAAGTAGGCCGTCTCGAGGACTTCGAGCTGGCGCTCGGTCAGGCGGTCGCGGTAGTGGGCCTCGAACTCGGCCATGGTCTGGACCGGCCGGTCGTACTCCTTCCGAGAGACGAGTTCGGCGCTCTCGTACTGGTCGGTGAACATCCGGACGAAGGACTGCACGTCACCGCTCTGGGGGAGTTCGACGGTCACCGTTCCGCCGTCGGCCCCCGCGGAGACCGCGGTCGGGTGGACGCCGTACGAGAGGAGCTGAGAGAGGAACCCGTCCTCGGAGACGAGCGCCTCGTACCGACTGCCGTCGTCGCGTTCCGTCAGCAGATTCACCCGTTCGATGGTCGGGACCCGCGCCGCGAACTCGTAGACCTGCTCCGGCGCGGCGTCGGAAACGGTGAAGAAGACCCGCAGAAGGCCGTCGCCGTGTTCGACGAGCTCCTCAAACTCGAACGTGCTCTCGGTCCGCCTCGCGAACTCCAGTGCGGGAATCGCTTCGTCGTCGAGGTGAAAGGAGAGTTCGACCGCACCGTCGCTGACCAGCGCCTTCTTGCGCTCGAGGGCGTTGATGGCGTAGCCGACCATCTCGCCGAGTTCCCCGAGCACCGCGACCTCCATCTCGTCGAAGACGCCCGGTTCGTCGGCGTAGAGGTTCAGGATTCCGTAGACGGTGTCGCGGTACGCCAGCGGGACGGCGATGCTCGCCCGGTACCCCCGCTGGAGCGCCTGGGTTCGCCACGGCTCGAACGGCGGGTCGGTCTGAAGCGAGTTCTGGACGGTCGGCTCGCGGGACCTGAAGGCGGTCCCGGTCGGCCCGCTACCGGTCTGTGCGTCGCCGGTGGAGACGGTGATAGCGTCCAGATACCCGTCCTCTCGGCCGGCGCTCGCGCGCGGGGCGACCTCGTCGCTCGCGGCTCGCTGCTCGCCGATCCAGGCGAAGACGTACGGCTCGGAATCGACAAGCTCAGAGCAGACGGCGGTCTCGATCTCCTCGCGCGTCGACGCCTGCGTCAGCTCCTGTGTGAGGTCACGGATCACGCGGTTGAGACGGCCGAGTCGTTCGAGCGACTCGTTGTGGTCGGCCAGCCGCTCGTTTTTCTCCTTGAGCGACTGCTCGCGGTCGACACGGTCGAGCGCGGCGGTCGCGTTCGCCACTAGGACTCGGGCGACCATCACGTCCGTCTCGGTGAACGCGTCGGGCTCTGTCGAACCGGCGATGAAGACGCCGTGGCTCCCGGCGTCGAGGAGCACCGCGCTTTCGAGCGGCGTCTCGTCGGGGGAGAGCGACGGTTCTGCCGAGAGGTCGTCGATGACGCGAGCGTCGCTCTCCGCGAACACCTGCCACGGCACGTCCCACTCGGACGCGAACAGCGGGTCGCTCCCGACGAGGTCCTCGAGGGGCGCGGTCGCCGCCCCGCGTGTCAACTGTCCGGTCTCCTCGTCGTAGTACGTCAGGGTCACCAGCGGCAAGCCGAGCATCTCGCGCGCCCCGCTGACGACGATGTCCGCGACTTCGGTCTCCGTCTCCGCGACCGTCAGCGCCTGTCCGATCTCGTTGAGCGTCGCGAGACGTTCCTCGCGCCGCTTGCGCTCGGCGATGTCACGAACGACGCCGACCCGCCCGTGGCTCCCGTCCGCCAGTTCGAACAGCGAGATGCGGGCCTCGATGGGGACACGGTCCCCGCCGGCGGTCTCGAGGGTGGTTTCGAGCGTGGCCCGCTCGGACCCAGTGTCCCGGATCTCGTCTTGCAGGTCTCGCGCGACGTCGGTGACGTCGGGGTCGATGACGTCGCTCGCGGGCCGTCCGAGCAGTTCGTCGCGGTCGTAGCCGAGGAGGTCGGCGTAGGCCTCGTTGACCAGGACGAACCGCTCCCGGTCGTCGAGGGCGTACACGCCGTCGCTCACGGTCTCGACGACGGCCTCGTACCGCTGAAGCTGTCGTTCGCGCCGCTTTTGAGCAGTGATGTCCTGGAGTGAGAAGACGCCGGACGAGGCCCCACCGTCCCCGTCGTACAGCGGCGTCCCGTGAACCGAGAGCCAGCGCGTCTCCCCATCGATTTCGACGCTTGCCTGTCCTGACAACGTCTCGCCGCCCTCGACGACGCGCCGGTAGGGACGGCGGTCGTCGTCGATCAGTTCCCCGTCGAACGTGAGCGGGTCGAGCGAGAGGTCCGCCTCGGTGAGCGGGCCGTCGTACCCGTCGATAGCAAGAATCTCGGTCGCTCGGTCGTTGATGTACCGGAACGTCCCGTCTGCGTCGATGATGGCGATTCCGACAGGGCTGGTCTCGAGGATGCGGTCCTTGAGACTCCGTTCCTCGCGGAGGGCGGTCTCGGCGCGCAGGCGCTCCATGAGCCGGCCGAGGTCCGCCGCGATCGTCTGAGTCGCCTCTAGCATCGCTTCGTCCGGTTCGCGCGACTCGTCGAGGAGGAAGACCATGACCGCGACGACCGTCCCGTCGGTGACGATGGGGACGGCGAGGGCCGCGCGCAGTCCCGCCGAGACCGCTTCTGCCTCGCGTTCGAAGTCCGCGTCGGCGTCGGTCACGTCGGTGATCCACTCGGCCGACCCGGAGTCCCAGACCCGACTGACGAACCCGTCGTCCCGCGTGAAGGAGACGGGCGACGTGGCGTGCTGGAACGACGCGGCGTCGGCAGACGTGGCGTAGACCTCCGAGACGCGCTCGAAGTGCTCGTTCTCGGTCTGTACCCAGGCTTCTCCGTACTGCCAGTCCATCGCGGACCCGACGGCGTCGAGGGCGATTTCGAGTCCGTCCTCGAAGGAGTCGGCCTGGAGGATGCGCTGGGTCGTCTCGCGGTACAGCGTCCGCTCGGCTTCCAGGCGCTTTCGCTCCGAGACGTCCCGGATGATTCCGGTGAAGTACCGGTCCGTTCCGGTCGTGAACTCCGCGAACGAGATGCTCAGCGGGACCGTGTGGCCGTCTGCGTGTTGCCCCGGTAACTCGATCGTGTCCCAGTCGAGGGTCCGCTCGCCCGTTCGGAGGTAGCGCTTGATTCCCTCGTGGTGACTGGCGGCGAGGTCGTCCGGCATCAGCACCGTGAGCGGTTCGTCGACGAGGTCGTCGGGGTCGTACCCGAACACGTCGGCGACCGCGGGGTTCGCGTACCGGATGACGCTGGACTCGTCGATAGAGACGATGGCGTCCGGCGTCGCCGACGAGAGCGCTTCCATGTGTCGGGTCGTGTGGGGCGTCCCGGCTTCCCGCGTCCCGTCTCCGAACCGCTCTCGGAGGTGATGTTCGACGACGCGGTGTTTCTCCGGACCGGTGTCGTGGACGAATCTGTCGATACCGGCGTCGTAGGCCCGTTCGACGCGGTCGGGGTCGCTGTCGGCCGAGACGAGAATGGTCAGCGCGTCCGGATGCGCCTCGCGGTAGTGAGAGAGGACCGAGAGTCCGTCGCCGTCGGCGAGGTCGTACTGCGAGACGACGACAGCGGGGTCGATCGCCGCCGCGCTCTGTCTCGCCTCGGCGGCGCTCTCGACGGCGAGACGTTCGACTGGAACGTCGACAGCCGACAGGTAATCCCGGAGCGGCCCGGAAGCGAGGACGCCGGACCCGACGTCGAGGACCGTGAGAGAGACCACGTCGTGGTCGGTGTGCATGGATGTCCACTGTCCTCTCTCGTGGAAGTACATCAGGCCTAATCGTATAGGTTTTTGACACGCCCGATGAGCAGGGCATGACTAGGAAGGGGCTACGGCACGACACGCCGCGACCGTCGGTCACTCGGGCGCAGAGAGTTCCGTCGAGAGGAGGCGATCGAACACCTTCGACTCCGCCTTCCGGAGGTGCTGGTGGAACGTCGGGGGAGCCACGCCGAGCGAGTCGGCGACGTCCTCGCCCGAGGCGTCGCGCGGCCACTCGAAGAAGCCGGCGTAGTAGGCGGCCTGCAGCGAGGTCAGTTGCCGGTCGGTGAGGTCCGACTCCAGCACGCGACGAACCTGCGTCGTCGTTTCGGTGTTACGGGTGCGCTGTCGTCGCTTGAGGAGGTTGATGGTCGGATACGCGTCGGTGACGGTGTCGATGACCTGTCGGACGTCGACGCTCGTCGGGACGTAGATCGTCATGTCGTACGTGCCGTCCTCGATCGTCGCTCGCTCGACGGTCCCGCCAAGCGACGCGACCGCCGAGAGCACCGGCGGCTCGGTGAGCCTGGCCTCGAATCCGACCTCGCCGTCGCCCTCCCGGAACGTCACCGACTCCCAGTGCGGGAGCGTCTCGACGATGGCCTGAACGGTATCGACCGCGTCGGGGGTCGCCGTGCCGTAGACGAGGTAGGCCTCGTCTCGAATTGGCGTCGCGTGGTCGATCGTGATGGGGCCGGCGTCCGTCGACTGGATGCCGAGGGTCTCGAAGAGGTTCGGCAGGCGGAACTGGAGTTCCACGACCTCGTCGCTCATCAGCGCCCGCTTTCGTTCCGTGGCGGCGATGGCGTGCCCGACGACCTCCCCGAGCTGGTCGAGTACCGCCCGCTCCGTCTCCTCGAACGCGTCGGGTCGGTCGGCGTAGACGCTGAGAACGCCGTAGGTCGTCTCCTCGTGTCGTATCGGCACCGCGGCCGACGACCTGACCCCGTATTCGACGGCGTGGTCGCGCCACGGCTCGAACCGCGGGTCCGTCTCCACGTCCCGCGTCGTCTGTATCTCGCCCGTTCGGAAGGCTCGTCCGGTCGGACCGTCGCCCCGCTCGTCGTCCGGGTCCAGCGAGATGGTGACGTCGTCGAGGTACCCGTCGAGGCCGGCCCCGGTGCGGTAGGTCACCGTCTCTGAGGCCCGGTCGGCCTCGCCGACCCACGCGAAGCGGTACGAACTCGTCGCCGCGATGCGGTCGCACACGGCCGTCTCGATCTCATCGCGAGTGGACCGCTCGATGACGGCCTCGGTGATGTCGCGGACGACGTGATTGAGGTTGTTCAGCGCCGCGAGTTGCTTTCGCTGGCTGAGCAGTTCCCGCTCTCGTTCGAGTCGGGCCGAGATGTCGCGGGTGACCCCACAGCGTCCGTAGCTGTCGCCCATCGGGAACGGCGAGAGTCGGTTCTCACAGCGCACGGTGTCGCCGGACTTCGTGTGGACGTCGAGTTCGATCCGACCCACGTCGCGCTCCCCGCGGACGACCTTGTCCGCCATCGCCTCGGCCCGGGGGGTTATCTCGTCGTCGTGGATGGTCGTGGCGTGCGCGCCCAGCAGTTCCGACCGGTCGTATCCCGTGAGGTCGCAGAACCCGTCGTTGACCAGCACGAACCGCCCCTCGTCGTCGACCGCGTAGATGCCGTCGCCGACCGTCTCGACGATGGTCTCGTACCGTTCGAGGGCGCGCTCGCGCTCCTTGCGCTCGGTGACGTCCCGAACGACGCTGACGCGCTCGTGTCCCTCCTCGGCGTCCATCAGCGCGAAGGTCGCCTCGCCGACCCTGACCTCGCCGTCGGGCGTCGTGAGTTCCGCTTCGAGCGACGCGGTCGACCGCTCGCCGGCCGCCAGCGCCGCTTCGATCTCTCTCGCCGCGTCCAGCGTGTCTTCGTCGTCGATGACCAGCGAGGCGTGCGACCCCAGTAACCGCTCCCGCGAGTGGCCGACCAGCGACTCGTAGGCCTCGTTGACCGCGGTGAAATAGCCGTCTTCGTCGACGACGTAGATGCCGTCCTCGACCGTCTCGACGATGGTCTCGTACCGTTCGAGGGCGCGCTCGCGCTCCTTGCGCCGGGTGATGTCGCGGAAGTACACCGACAGCCCGCTCTCCGACGGGTAGGCGCTCACTTCGAACCAGGCGTCGAGCGGCGGGTAGAACTCCTCGAACGTGACCGGCTCCTGGGCCTCGAACGCCGTCTCGTACTTCCGCCGGAACGTCGACTCGGCGGAGGCCGGGAACTCGTCCCACACGCTCTGGCCGACGAGTTCGCCCACCGAGCGGTCCAGCAGGGTCGCCGCCCGTTCGCTGACGTGCGTGAACCGCCAGTCGTCGTCGAGGCCGAAGAACGCGTCGTCGATTCGCTCGAACACCTCCGTGAGTTCCGCTTCGAGGTCGTCCCGCTGGCGCTCGATCTCGCGCTGTCGGCGCTTTCGCTCGCTGACGTCGCGGCCGATGCCCGTCACGCCGGCGATACCGTCGCCGTCGATACTGTCGCCGTCGCCGGCGGTGACCGGCGACGCGGAGAACTCGTACGGAACCGGTCCGTCCTCGGTTTCGAGCGGGAGTTCGACGGTGACGGTCTCGCCGTGCTCGACGACGCGCTCGAAGGCTTCCATGGCGTCCGCAACCGCGTCGTCGCCGATGAAGTCGATCGGCTCGCTGTCGCGTATCTGGTCCGCGGTCCGGCCCGTCACGGCCTCGAATCGGTCGTTCCACCGGAGGAACTTGCCGTCGGTGTCGAAGGCGTAGAGGACGTCCCGCTGGTTGTCGAAGAGGCTCTCGACGAAGGACTTCTCCTGGCGGAGTTGCCGCTCGGTCTCGCGGCGCTCGGTCATGTCGCGGGTGACTTTCGCGTACCCGTCGAGAGAGCCGTCGTCGAACAGCGCGGTTATCGTCACGCTCGCCCAGAACCGCGACCCGTCGGCCCGGACCCGCCAGCCCTCCTCCTCGTAGGACCCGTCCGCGGCGGCGGCGGCCAGATTCGACTCCGGAGCCCCGGCCGTGCGCTCGTCGTCCGTGTAGAACGTCGAGAAGTGCTCGCCGACGATCTCGTCGGCGTCGTATCCCTTGATACGTCTGGCCCCCTCGTTCCACGTCTGAACGTAGCCGTCGGCGTCGAGCAGGAAGATGGCGTACTCCTCCGTCGCCTCGACCAGCGACCGGAACTGCTGTTCGCGCCGGGACTGGTCTCCCTCCGCACGTCCCTCCTCGGCGCTGTCGCGGCCGTTCGCCACGGGGTCCGAGGAGCGCCGCGACTCGTCCCGCCCGTCCGAGACCGGGTGCCACCAGACGCGAGCGTTCGCACCGACCTTCTTGGTCCGCACCAGCTCGCGGTCGGCCAGGCGGTCGAGTCGGTCGTACGTGCTGCGCCGCCCGAGGTCGAGGCGCTCCGCCACCTCGCTGGTCGTGAGCGGGACGCCGTCGGTCTCGAAGAGCGACAGCGTTTCCCTGAGCGCGGGCGTCAGCGCGTTCGAAGTCATGGCCGACGTAGGTGATGGCGTCGTAAATAGACTCCGTCGACGGAGGCAGGTCGTGACGACTCGGAGCTGGTACGCAAGTGAGAACCGTCTCGATGGTACGTGAGGCCGATATCGCGCTCGTCTCGTCGGGCCCGAGCGTCAGACGGAGTCTAATTCTTGTGAAGACAGCCTTACCCCCGAACCCCTCGACGTCTCAGTCACGCATGTCCCCCACACCGATTCCGTCAGATCCCGACGCGATGGACACCGACTCGAAACGCGACGACGCGGCCGCGCTGTTCGACCGGGCGGAGCTCTCGCAGTCCGAGCGCAGTCGGCTGCTCGCCTCCGAGCGGCGACAGACGACGCTCTCGGTCCTCTCGGAGACGCGGCGGCCGGTCGACCTGGAGGAACTGGCGGCCGCGGTCGCCGCGCGCGAAGGCGACTCCGACGACCCGAAATCCGACCGTGTCGCGTCCGTCGCCACCGCCCTTCACCACAACCACCTCCCGCGGATGGCCGACATGGGCGTCGTCAGCTACGACGCCGAGTCCGGACGGGTGGCGTAAGCGGTCCCCGCGGCGCGGTAGGCCCAGTCGCGGCCTGCCGGCATCGTCGCCGGTTCGGTCGTGACAGTCGAAACGAACGACACGCCATCGCCCACCCTCTACGAACGGGTCCGCAGTGACCGTCGATGGCCACGAGAGACAGTACCTATACTATTACTGACCTAATACAGTATGACGCCAGAAGACAGATTACTCGCGTAAGAGACGCTCCAGGACCGATATATCCCGGTTCATCTCCGGTAGTGACGTATAGGGCCTAATATTGTATCACCAGTATTAGAGCAATCTTCTTACGCGATGATAGTCACCACTCCGGTAATGGCAATCCACCAGAACACCGCCGCGGAAACGTACCGCTGTCCCGACTGTCACGGCGAAATCGAGTTCGTCGACCGCGCCTGGCGCTGTACCGACTGCCGATACGTACCGCGACACAGCGCCGACTGACCGACCGACGAGTACCGCTACCGACCAGTCCCCGAAGTCTCGGCCCTCACGTTCTTTCGCCGTCCGTATCCTCCGAGTCGTCGCCGTCAGAACGACGACCAGCCCCGAATAGTGGAACAGACGATATTCCACATATGTAGATCTAGATCTACCATACATCCGTATTGTTCTCGATGTTTCCCACTATTGGACAGTGTATAAGGTAATACCAGGCCGTATGTCCAAAAGTTCTTTACGAGATGCCGTGTTTGTAGTTCACATGGCGATTCACGATTCCACCGCACCGACGACCGGCGGCGTACCGGACGCGCGTTCGCATCACTCCGGAGCCGACAGATACTGCCGCCACTGCAACGAAGTCGCACTGGCCTTCGACCCGGCGGCCGACCGACCGCGCTGTCGCACCTGCGGGAGACTCGGGTGAGGAGCGACCGATGAGCATTCGACGACAGATACAGTCCCGACTGCGCGGGAAACCGATCTACAAGTGCGCCCTGTGTGACCTGACGTTCGAGACGGAGCGCGAGTACTGCCCGGCGTGTGGCTCCACGGTTCGCGGCGTCGACGGCTGAGCGGCCGCCGGACTCACCGGCTTGCACACGCAGGCCCTGACGTTAGGAGGAGCGCGCCGAAACCGTAGCCATGGACACTGAGAGCGCCCGTCCCGAGATGGACGAGGCCGAGTTTCTCGAACGGCTCACCGAAACGCTCTCGGACCCGGAGCGGCGCTCGATACTACGCGTGTTGCTGGACCGCTCGGCGGCGAGACCGCTCCCGGTCGAGCGCCTCGCGACGAAACTCGTCGCACGGGATCGCGACGCGGCCCCCGGCACCGTCACCGACGAACAGGCCGACAGTCGACGGACGATGCTGTATCACTGTCACCTGCCGAAGCTCCATCGGGCGGCGGTGATCGACTGGGACAGGACCGGGGAACGAGTGTCGCTCGCGGACCGACCGCGGGTCCGTGACGCGCTGTCGGCGCTGCTCCCCGACTCGGAGTCGCATCGTTCGGCGACCGACCGCAAGTGGGGGAGTTCGAGTTCGTGACCGAAGTGCCCTCTCCAGACCGTCTCGAACCGAGCCAGGCGGTCGTCGAAGCGGTCGCAACGGCCGAAGACGTCTCCCCGCGAGAGCTCTCGCCGCCGCTCGCGTACGTCGTCGATCCGGACGCCCTCGACTCGCTGTTCGACCGCCCGAGGACGGACGGGGTCGTTCGGTTTCGCTACTGCGGCTACACCGTGAGCGTGCTGGCATCGGGGTCGGTCGACGTCCGGACCGCGGGGTAGCGGTCGGCCGCCCGAGGAGTCCCCCGACCGATCAGGGCTTCACAAGCACTTTGATCGCCTCGCGCTCGTCCATCGCCCGGTACCCTTCGGGGACGCCGTCGAGGTCGACGGTCTTCGTGAAGATGGGCGAGGGGTCGAGCGTGCCCTGCAGCACGTCCGCGAGCAGGTCCTCCGCGTAGGCGCGGACCGGCGCGACGCCGCCGTTGAGCGAGATGTTGTCGCGGAACAGCGAGAACATGTCGAGACCCTGCTCGTTGACGCCGTGGGGGACGCCGACGTAGCCGACGGTCCCGCCGGGTCGGCACACGTCCGTCGCCGTGTCCATCGCCGAGGCCGCACCGACGCACTCCATGACGTGGTTCGCGCCGCCGTCGGTCAGGTCGAGCGCGGCGTCGACCGCCTCCTGACCGCGGGCGGAGACGATTTCGGTCGCGCCGAAGTCCTCCGCGATGTCGAGGCGGTCCTCGTGGTGGCCCATGGCGATGATGCGCTCGGCCCCGAGGCGTCGCGCCGCGAGGACGCCACAGAGCCCAACTGCGCCGTCGCCGATGACGATACAGGTGTCGCCCTCGCCGACGCCGGCGCTGACAGCGGCGTGGTGGCCCGTCCCCATCACGTCCGTCAGCGGGAGAATCGCTTCGAGCGTGTCCTCGTCGTCGGCGTGCCGGTCCGGGACGCGGACGAGCGTCCCGTCGGCCTCGGTCGCGCGGACGTACTCGCCCTGGCCGCCGCCGTTGTCGTCGTCCCAGGAGCCGCCGTTGACACAGGAGGTGTGCAGTCCCTTCCGGCAGAACTCACAGCGGCCACAGCTGATGACGAAGGGCGCGAACACCCGGTCGCCTGGCTCGACCGACCGGACGTCGTCGCCGACTTCCTCGACGATGCCCATCGGTTCGTGCCCGACGCGAGAGCCCTCCTCGCGGTCGCTCTCGCCGCGGTAGAACCACAGGTCAGAGCCACAGACCGCGGTGTGTGTCACGCGCACGATGGCGTCCGTCGGCGACTCGATTTCCGGTCGCGGAACCTCTTCGACAGTTATCTCGCCCGGCCCGCGGTAGATGGCTGCGCGCATATCCGGGCTTCTGCGCGCGGGGGCAAAAACCGTTCCCCTGCCGCGGTCTCGTCGTCCGTTCGCCGGGACGGTCCCCCTGTGGATTTTTCACCGTCGCGGGCCGAGTGTCGGTATGACCACGCGGTATCCCCGAACGCTCCCGGGGCTCTTCGACCGGGCCCTGCGGAAGTACGCCGACCGCACGGCGATTCGCGACGGGAGCAGCGCGTTCTCGTACGGCGAACTCGACGAGCGGTCGGCGAAACTGGCCGACGCGCTGGTCGACCTCGGCGTCGGCACGGCGGACCGAGTCGGCGTGTTGCTCGGGAACGCGGCCGCGAGTCCGGTGGTCGACGTCGGACTCCTTCGCGCCGGGGGAACGCGGCTCCCGCTCAATCCACAGCACAGCGCCGACGAACTGCGGTACCTCCTCGACGACGCCGGCGCGGAAACGCTCGTCTGCGACGCGGCGCGCCTCGACGCCGTGGCGGCTGTCTCGAAAACCGTCGACGCGCTCCGAACGGTGGTCGTCGTCGACGCCGACGACTCGGTCCCGGTGGAGGAGGGCACGGCCTCTGGGAGTGACGGCCCGGACCTCGCCGACGGCGTCGACCTGCATCGCTACGAGGACCTGCTCGCCCGCCACGACGGCGACGGCGACCGACCGACGCCGGACCCCGACGACACCGCCGGCCACTACTACACCGGCGGGACGACGGGCCGGCCGAAGGGAGTCTGTTACTCCCACCGGGGCCTCGTCGAGAACGTGGGGGCGCACCTCCTGGAGTTCGGCTTCGACGGCGGCGACGTGGGCCTGCTGACGACGCCGCTGTCGCACTCGGCCGGGACGTTCTGCTGGGCGGCGCTGCTCGGCGGCGGCACGGTGGTGTTGCGCGACGGCTTCGACCCGGACGACGCGGCCGCGACCATCGAGCGGGCGGGCGTGACGTGGACCTTCCTCGTCCCGACGATGCTCTACCGCCTGCTCGACGACGACAGCCTCGCATCCGTGGACCACTCCTCGCTCGACCGAATCGTCTACGGGGCCGCCCCGATGCGGACCGACCGACTCGAGGAGGCCATCGAGCGGATCGGCCCCGTGTTCCACCAGTTCTACGGGCAGACCGAGGTGCCGAACCTCATCACGACGTTCCCGCCCCGAGAGCACGCCCGCGCCGCCGAGGCGGGCGACACCGAGCGCCTGCGGTCTGCGGGGACCCCGTGCCTGCGGGCGACCGTCGAGGTTCGGGACCCGGAGACCGACGAGCCGCTCCCGCCGGGGGAGGTCGGCGAGGTCGTCGCCGCCGCGCCGTACGCGTTCGAGGAGTACTACGAGCGGCCGGACGCGACGGCCGAGGCGCGCCGGGACGGCTGGGTGTACACCGGCGACATCGGCACGATGGACGAGGACGGCTACCTGACGTTGCTCGACCGCAGCAGTGACGTGATCGTCACCGGCGGGATGAACGTCTACAGCCGGACCGTCGAGCGAGTCCTTCGAGAGCACCCCGAGGTCGCCGACGCCGCCGTCGTCGGCGTGCCGGACGACGAGTGGGGCGAGGCCGTCCACGCCGTCGTCGTGCCGGCGGGGTCGTCCGTCGAGGAGTCGAGCCTCCGCGCGTTCGCCGACGAGCGGTTGGCGGGCTACAAGAAGCCGAAGTCCTACGAGGTCGCCGCGTCGCTACCCACGACAGACCTCGGCAAGGTGGACCGGAACGCCATCAGAGAGCGGTACTGGGACGACGAGGACCGGTCGATTCACTGAATCCGCGGGTCTCGTCCAGCGGACTGACCGCCCGCGGCACCCTCAGTCCGACAACTCCGCCTCGACGCGCCCGAAGGTCGCGTGCAGGCGGTCGACGATTTCGTCTGCGACCTCGCGGTCGATGGTGAGCGGCGGCGTGACGAGGGCGTGGTCGCCGCGGTCGCCGTCCACGTGGCCGCCGCCGGGGTAGGTCAGCACGCCCTCGTCGAGTCCGGTCTCGAACAGGAGCGACTGGAACTCGGCACCCGAGGACGCCAGCGGTTCCTTCGTCTCGCGGTCGCCGACGAACTCGACGCCGAACATGAGGCCCTTCCCGCGCACGTCGCCGACCATCTCGTACTCGTAGAACTCCTCGAAGCGCTCGCGCATGTACGAACCCACGTCGCGGGCGTTGGCGACGAGGTCGTGTTCGGTCATGTAGTCGAGGACTGCGGAGCCGATGGCGGCCGACGCCGGGTTGAAGCAGTAGGTGTGGCCGTGCTGGAAGCCGTCTTCGACGTCCTCGAAGACCTCGGCGACGCGGCGGTGAGGCATCGTCCCTCCGATGGGCGAGTAGCCGCCGCTCATCCCCTTCGCGCCGGTGATGATGTCCGGGGTCACGTCCCAGTGCTCGATGGCGAAGTTCTCGCCGGTCCGGCCGAACCCGGCCATCACCTCGTCGACGATGAACAGCACGTCGTACTCGTCGCATATCGCCCGGATGCGCTCGAAGTAGCCGTCGTGGGGCGAGGCGGCGGCGTTGGCGGCCCCGGTGACCGGTTCGGCGATGAACGCCGCGACGGTGTCCGGACCCTCCTGCTGGATGATGCGCTCGACCTCGTCGGCACAGCGCCGGCCGCAGGCCTCGCCGCCCTCGCCGCCGCAGAAGCCACAGCGGTACGGCGAGCCGTTGGGCACCTTCGGCCAGTTGTCGAACAGCGGCTCCATCTTCGTCTTGCGGGCGGGAAAGCCCGAGAGGGCCATCGCGATGCCGGTGTTGCCGTGGTAGCTCTTCCGGCGCGAGAGGACCTTGTACTTGCCCTCGTTGCCCCGCTCGTAGTGGTACTGGCGGGCCATCTTGACGGCGCTCTCGTTGGCCTCCGACCCGCTGGAGACGAGCCACGTGTGCTCGAAGCCGTCGGGCGTGAACTCCGCGATCCGCTCGGTGTACTCCATCGCCGGCTCGTTGGCGAACAGCATGCTGGAGGTGTACTCCAGCCGGTCGATCTGCTCGCGAGCGGCCTCGGCGACCTCCTCGCGGCCGTGGCCGATGTTGACGTTCTGGTTGCCGGCGATGGCGTCGAGGTACCGGTTGCCGTCGGCGTCCCAGACGTGGTGGCCCTCGCCGCGGGTGATCGTGACGTACTCCTTCTGGAACGCCCGGGGGAACATCCCGCCGAGGTCCGTGCCGGGCGTGGTCGTTCGCTCGCTCGTGGTGTCGTCGGTCATCTGTTCGTTACTCATTGTGTGTCCTGGAAGGTCTTCCACTGTTCCATCACGCGCTCGCTCCACTCCTCGAATCCGACCTCGTAGATGTAGTCGCTGCCGCGCAACACCGTGTCCGTCGGGTCGATAGCCCGGAGGACGGCGAGTTCGCCGCGGGTCGGCTCGGGCGTCGTCGAGACGTCGTCCGCCACCTGGAGGTCCCACTGGACCTCCGCGCGCACGTCGTCGACATCGACGCCGGGGTGGGTGGCCGACAGGACCATCTCGCCGTCGTCGTCGAACCGGAAGATGGCCATGTCGGTGATGACCGCGCTGGGGCCGTCGCCGCGGAAGCCCGCGCGCTCGCGGGCGTCGCCGCCGTCGAGGTGGCCCGGCGCGGTCCGGTAGTCGAGGTCGGTCGTGAACGCGCGCTCGTCCTGGCGCATCATCACGACCGAGCGGCCACACGAGGTCATGATGTCGTTGCTCCCGCCGGAGCCCGGGAGTCGGACCTTCGGGTGGTCGTAGGTCCCGTCCGAACCGGTGACGACCGTGGAGTTCGTGTTCCCGTAGCGGTCGATCTGGCCGGCCCCGATGATGCCCACGTCGAAGAGGCCGCGCTGATTGTCGGTGAAGATCTGGAACTGGTTCGAGGCGAACAGGGCGTCGACGCCGAGGACGGTGTCCGAGATGGACTGGACCACGCCCGGCGGTCGGGAGCCGACGTAGCCAGACTCCGTGACCAGTTGGCAGTCGGGCGACCGGGTGTGCTTCGCGAGGATGCCCGAGATGAGCGACATCCCGACGCCGATGAACGCCAGTTCGCCGTTCTCGATCTCGTGGGCCGCCGAGACGGCGAGCAGTTCCGTCAGCGAGTAGTCCTCGGCCGTCTCGTGCGGTCGGTCCACGTCGACCGGGTAGTCGATGTCCGCGCCCGAGAGCGTCTCCGGCGTCCGTGTCCCGTCGACCGCTTCGGGGCGCTGTCTGCTCGTCATCTGGACCCCTCCTCGCCGCCGTCGACCGGCGGCAGGTCGTTTATCTGGGCCTCCATCTGTTCGAGGGTGGCGAGTCGGTCGGCCCCGACCCGCTCCAAGTACTCGTCGTGGGGGACGACCCACTCGTCCAGCCAGTCGAGGAAGTCCTCGCGGTCGCGCGAGCGCTGGCCGTACTCGCGGTAGAACGGCAGGTCGGCGTAGTAGTAGCCGTAGCAGTGCCACGGGTGCGAGCCGAAGGGGACCTCGACGACGGCGTCGACCGCGTAGAACGGAATCTTCGTCAGTTCGGGGTGGCGCTGAATCGTCTCGGTCGGGACGACCTCCTCGCAGGTGACGACCACGTGGTCCGCCGCTCTGGCCTTGAGGTGGTCGTTTACGACGTTGCCCCATATCTGTGCGTTGCCGAGGCGGTCGGCGCGCTGGACGTGGATGACGGCCACGTCCGGCGTGGCGGCCGGGACGAGCGCCAGGTCGTCGCCGGAGCCCAGCGGGTCCTCGACGACCTCGATGTCCGGGTTGTGCTCGGGGATGTCCGTCTCCAGCATCGAGCGGGTCGGGACGAAGGGAACGTCCATCGCGCCCGCGAGGAACATGAGCGAGGAGCCGAAGTTCGACACGTCGCGCATCTCCAGGTGGTGGGGCACGTCGTTCTCGACGGCGTTCCTGACGTTGTGGCCCTGCGAGATGAGGCTCGTCCCCACCCAGGAGCCGACGTAGCGGTCGACACAGCCCGCGCCGACCATGATGTCGAACAGGGTCGTGCGCGCGTCGTCCAGTACCGTCAGCCCGGATTTTCCCTGCCTGACGATTTCGCGGGCCGCGGCCTCCGGGTCGCGACCGCCCATCCCGCCGAAGGCGACGCTCGCCCCGTCGGGGACGTAGCGGTCGATGGCCGTTTCGAGGTCGGTCGTCTTGTCTCGACGGCTCCGAGAGCCGGTCGGAGAGCCCGACGCGACGCCGTCCGCGTCCGGGAACGACTCGCCGGCGACCGCGCCGTGGTCGAGGGGCGTCATTTGGCCCCCTCCGCGGTCGCGTCGGTCGCGGCCACCGGGTCATCGGTCACCTCGTAGCCGCACCACGCCATCGCGATCAGCGCGAGGCCGGCGGTCGCCCGTTCGAGTTCCTCGACCGGGAGGAACTCGTCGGTGCCGTGGATGTTGTGCGCGCCGGGACCGAAACACAGAGCCGGCGTGTCCGCGTAGTTGACGAAGAAGCGCGTGTCGATGCCGCCCGGGAAGCCCTTGGCGGTCGCCTCGACGCCGAGCGACTCCGACACCACGTCCTGTACCGTCCGCACGATGGGTTCGTCGGGCGAGATGCTGGCCGAACTCCCGCGCCAGCCGAACCACTCCACCTCCGGCGGGTGCTCGTCGAACCACGGGTCGTCCGCGACGGCCTCCCGGACCGTCTCCTCGACCGCCGCTCTGATCTCCTCGCGCGTCTCCGCGGGCGCGTGCGAGACGCGCCCTTCCAGGACCGCCTCGTCGGGGACGCTCGACGGCCACTCGCCGGCCCGGAGCGTCCCGGGGTTGAGCGAGACGGTGTGTTCGTACTCGCGCTCGAAGAGGTCGTCGTGAACCGTCTCCTTCCGGCGGTCGTGGAGGGCTTCGAGCGCCTGATAGATCGGGAAGAGCTTGCCGATGGCGTTGACGCCCTCGTCCGTGTGGGCCGCGTGCGCGCCCCGGCCTTCGACGGTGACCCGGAAGTACGAGACGCCGTCGTTGGCGATCCAGAGGTCGAAGTCGGTCGGCTCCGGGATGACGACGGCGTCGGCGTCACAGCCGTCGAGCGCGGTCGCGAGCGACCCGCCGTAGCCGCCGGCCTCCTCCTCGATGACCGACTGAATCGTGAGGTCGCCGGCGAGTTCGATCCCCGCGCGCTCCAGGGCCTCGACGGCGAACAGCATCGCGGCGACGCCGCCTTTCATGTCCGACGCGCCGCGTCCCCGAAGTTCCCCGTCGACGATTTCCCCGCCGAACGGGTCGAACGACCACTGCTCGGCGTCGCCCTCTGGGACCACGTCGACGTGGCCGTTGAACAGGAGCGAGCGGCCGTCGCCCGCGCCGGGCTTCGTCGCGATGACGTTCGGCCGCCCCTCGTAAGTGTCGTCCGTCGCCGCGAACTCCGGGTGGTCCTCGATACCCGGCACGTCCGTGGCTTCGAGGAGGCGAACGTCCAGTCCGAGCTCGCGTACCCGCTCGATGACGTGTCGCTGCGCGTCCGCCTCGTCGCCCTGAACGCTCCGCTCGCGCACGAGGGTCGACGCGAACGCCGCGGCGTCGCTCGTCAGGTCCGCGACCGCGTCTCGGACCCGCTGTGCATCCTCCGAATCGACCGACGTGCCGGCGGTCATCGCTCCGCCCGCCCGCCGGCGCTGACCGGCTGTGGTGTCCGTGGTGTCATAGTTGGTGTCTTCTTTCCAGTGTTAATCTAATCGGCCGAGACTAGATTCTCTGTCTCGCGTAAGTATGTCTCGCTTGCCAAACTTTATTATACTTGCGCTATGAGTAATCTTCGTACATGAAGAAAGACGACGGAATATCGAACGGAAGCGACACCGCGGGGAGGTCGGAGTCGATGGAAAGTTCGGGCGGTACACCGCTGAGCCGTCGGCGACTGCTGAAGGCGGGGGCGGGCGCGACCGTCGTGGGTCTCGCCGGCTGTCTCGGCGGCGGGTCGGACGGCGAGAGTTCGGGTGGCGACGGCTCCGGCGGCGACGGCGGGAGCTCCGGGACCACCGGCACCAGCACGTCTTCGAGCGGCGACGACGAGATGGCCGACACGCTCCGCTTCTACTCGTGGGGCGGGTCGACCCAGGAGGCGCTGACGAAGCACCTCATCGAGCCCTTCGAAGAGGAGTTCGGCGTCACCGTCGAGCAGTCGAGCTTCTCGAGCCAGGACAAGATGCTGGCGAACGTCCGGTCGAACCCGGCCGGCTCCTACGACGTCATCATGCCGTCGCTGTCGGGGTCGTACAACGCGGTCAAGCAGGACCTCGTCGAGCCGCTTCGACTGGATAACATCGAGACGTGGTCGAACCTGCTCCCGGCCTTCCGCGAGTACAGCCCGGCCGGTACGGGCGACGACACGTTCGTCGCGCCGCTGTACTACGGGACCGTCGGCATGGTGTACAACACTGATTACGTCTCGGGGTCGCCGCCGTTCTCCTGGGAGCTCACGTGGGACTCCGAGTACAGCGGCGCGCTGACGCTGGAAGGGTTCGCGTTCGTCCGGATGTTCACGACCGCGCTCGCGCAGGGGATGGACCCCAACAAGATGGAGGGCGACGCCGGCTCCTACGAGGAGGGCGTCAAACAGGTGTACGACGCCATGGCCGAGCAACACGACCTGGTCAAGAAGTACTGGACCAGCGGCCAGGAGCAGACGACGCTGTACTCCAACGAGACGGCCGTCCTCGGGGACGGCTGGTCCGGACGCATCCTCTCGCTCCAGGACGACGGCTACGAGAACCTCAAGTACACCATCCCGGAGGAAGGCGCCTACGGCTGGTCCGACACCTTCGCCATCGCGAAGGGGTCGGAACACCGCCACACCGCCGAGAAGTTCATCCAGTTCGCCTACCGCCCCGAGGTCATGAAGAGCCTCTCGCCCGTCATCGGCTACCCGCCGGCGACGGGAGCGACCTCCAGCGACATCGAGGCCCTGCCGGACTTCGACCCGACCGGCGGCGAGCGCCTGAAGTTCCAGGACCAGCAGTTCAAGGAACAGCACCAGGAGGACTGGAACCAGACGTTCGAGCAGATCAAGCTCGGACAGTACTGACCGCGCGAAAGAGTATCCCGCTTGAGGGACTACAGACCATCACCATATCACACGCATGAGCTACGTTGAAGTGGAAAACATCACGAAACGGTTCGGGGACGTCACCGCGGTCGACGACGTGAGCTTCACCGCCGAAAAGGGGGAGTTCGTCTCCCTGCTCGGCCCCAGCGGGTGCGGGAAGACCACGACGCTCCGCATGATCGCCGGCCTCGAGATGCCGACTGAGGGGACCATCCGAATCGACGGCGACGACGTCACCGACAGGCCGCCGTACGAGCGGGAAATCGGGATGGTGTTCCAGCACTACGCGCTGTTTCCCCACAAGACCGTCGGCGAGAACATCGGCTTCCCGCTGAAGATGCGGGGCGTCCCCGAGGCGGAGCGCCGCGAGCGGGTCGCGGACGTGCTCGAACGCGTCCGCCTCCCCGAGGTCATGGACCGCTCGCCCGAGGACCTCTCCGGGGGGCAACAACAGCGGGTCGCGCTCGCACGCGCGCTCGTCTTCGAACCCGACGTGTTGCTCATGGACGAGCCGCTGTCGGCGCTGGACCGCGTCCTCCGCGAGCAGATGCGCGTCGAAGTCGAGCGCATCCAGCGGGAGTTCGGCATCACGACCATCTACGTCACCCACGACCAGGCCGAGGCGTTCGCGATGTCCGACCGCGTCGCCGTGCTCGACGACGGCCGCCTCTCACAGCAGGGCCGGCCGCTCGACATCTACGAGAGCCCCGACTCGGAGTTCGTCGCGAACTTCATCGGCCAGTCCTCGCAGCTCTCCGGTTCGGTCGGCAATCCCGACGGAACGCCCGTTCTGGAGACCGACGCGGGCGTGACGTTCGAACTCCCCCAGTCCGTCGCGGCGACGCCGGGCGACCGGCTCAGCGTCTTCCTCCGCGCGGAGAAACTCGACGTGTCACGCGAGCCGACCGGCGCGGTCAACGAGTTCCCGGCGGAAATCGCGACGACGAACTACCTGGGCGAGAAGACGCAGTTCTTCTGTCGGCTCGACGACGGGACGGAGCTCATCGTCGCGAAGCACGGCTTCACGGACGTCGAGTCGTTCGAACCGGACGACACAGTGTACGTCAGCGTGCCCCCGGAGAACCTCGTCGTGGCCCGCGATCCGGGGACCGACCAGCACTCGGGCACCGCCGGTGAGTCCACGGCATGAGCGAGCGCCACGAGACCCGCACCGAAGACCTGCGGCCCGCGAGCAGCCAGCCGCTCCGGTTCCGTCTCTGGACGGCCGTGCTGCGGGCCGACCCAGTCGTGCGCGGCATCCAGGTCGTCAAGCGCCGCGAGCGGTTGCTCACCGTCCTCCAGGCCGGCCTCGGCCTGGCGTGGATGGCCCTGTTCCTCCTCGCCCCGCTCGCCTACATCCTCTCGCTGTCGTTCTGGCAGCGGGGAGCCGGCGGGACCATCGTCTACGAGGCGACGATGGCGAACTACCGGGAGATCCTGCTGCAGAACGTCGACCTGCTGGGCTGGCAGATCGGGAACACGTACCTGCTGATACTCTGGCAGTCCCTGAAGTTCGGCATTCTCACCACGGTCGCGACGCTGGCGCTCGGCTACGTGCCGGGGTACTTCCTCGGCCGGACCGAGAGCCGGTATCGCTCGCTGCTGTTGCTGTTCGTGGTGCTGCCGTTCTGGGTGCCGCTCATCATCCGCTACTACGCGTGGATTCTCGTCCTCGGTAGCGACGGGCTTCTCACGACGGTGCTGGGCTGGGTCGGCGTCGCGTCGAACGGCTACCTCTACAACGACGTGGCCGTCGTCACCGGCCTCGTCCAGGTGTTGCTTCCGTTCATGATACTCCCCATCTACAACACGGTCAACAAGATCGACGACGAGTACATCGAGAGCGCCAAGACGATGGGCGCGTCGCCGCTCCGGGCGTTCTACGAGGTGACGCTGCCGCTGTCGCTGCCCGGCATCAGCGCCGGGTCGATCCTCGTGTTCATCCTCGCCGTCGGGAGCTTCATGGCACCGGCGCTGCTGGGCGGGCCGGCGAACATGATGGTCGCGAACCTCATCAGCAGGACGTTCGGCCAGGCCTTCGACTGGCCGCTGGCGAGCGCCATGGCGATGGTGTACCTGGTGGTGCTGTTCGCCATCATCACCGTCTTCAACCGCTTCGTCGGGCTCGAGGAGGTGTTCGACCAGTGAGCACCCGGCTCTCGGACCACACGCGGTGGAACGCGATCAGGGGCGCGACGGGGCTGCTGTACCTGTTCCTGTTGCTCCCGCTGTTCATCGTGGTCCTCATCTCGTTCAACCCGACGCAGTACGCGGCGTTCCCGCCGGAAGGGCTGAGCCTGACCTGGTACCGCGAGTTCCTCGCGAGCGACCGCCTGCTCGACGCGCTCGTCAACAGCTTCGTCGTGGCGGCCGGCAGTGCCCTCGTCGCGGGCGCAGTCGGGCTGATTTCGGCCATCGGGTTCGTCCGCCGGGACTTCCGCTACAAGAGCGTCCTCTCCAGCCTGCTGTTCCTGCCGATGCTCATCAGCCCGGTCGTCATCGGCGTCGCGCTGACGGCGTTCCTGTCCGACGTGGGGATGCAGAAGAACTACCTGTTCCTCATCCTCGGCCACTCGACGCTGGTGCTCCCCTACGTGTTCGTGACCGTGCGGGCACAGCTGTTCGGGTTCGACCGCTCCATCGAGGAGGCCGCGCTGACGCTGGGCGCGAACGAACTGGAGACGTTCGTCGAGGTGACGCTGCCGTCGATCATGCCCGGCCTCGCCGCCGGCATGCTGCTGGCGTTCGTCATCAGCTTCGGCGAGTTCACCGCGACGCAGTTCTGGGTCCAGCCGGACACCGTGACCGCGCCCATCGAGATCTACACGATGGTCCGCACGAGCCTCACGCCGGAGATCAACGCGATGGCGACGGTGCTCATGATCATCACGGTCGTCATCCCGCTGTTGCTCGACGTCGCGCTCGGGAAGAACCTGATCCTCAAGTCGGCCTGAGGACGCCCGGTTTCGGCGAGTGTCGACGAACCGCGGGTCAGTTCTCGTCCATCAGCTCGAAGATCTCCGGGTCGGTCTGGAACTTCAGGAGGTTGTGGACGACGGAGTTGCGGACGTTCGAGACGACGGTCCCGTGGCGCTTGTAGAAGTCGTGAATCCACTGGGACTCCGCCTCCCGGCTCTGGAACATCATGATGGTCTTCCACTGGTACTCGCCGTTGGAGATGAAGTACATCAGCGTGTGGGGGTCGTCCATGATGTACTCCATCGCCGCCTCCCACTCCTCGTCGAAGTTCCGCGGGTCGAACTTGAACTCGAAGAGGGCGAAGTTGAAGAACTCCTCGTTTGGCATGATCGCCTCGCGGAAGACGCCCGAGGCCCGCATGTTCCTGATGGCCTTGCTGACGGTTACGTGGGAAACGTCGATGTCGTATTTTTCGTTAAGCGTCGCGCTGAGCTCTCTTGAGGATATCTGCGGGTCCTTCGAGAGTTCGCGGAGGATCTTGATGTCTCGATTCTGGAACTGCCAGTCGTTGTGGTCTGGATTTTCGCTCATGGGTACGTCACGTTCCGAGGAGTGTTGAGAGTCGGTAACTTTTTAGTCGCGTTTTCCATTGTATACCTAGACGAGAATAATACTTTCCATAGTATGAGTCCCAAACCTCAATCGACGACCGACAACGACGACGTGGTCGCCGGGTACGACGAGCACGTGATGCCGATCTGGAAGTCGCTCAACGTCCCCGTCGAGCGCGCGGAGGGGTGTCGCCTGTTCGACCACGAGGGGAACGAGTACCTCGACGTGTTCTCGGGCATCTCGGTGGCCAACGCCGGCCACAACAACGAGGCCGTCGTCGAGGCGGCGAAAGACCAGCTCGACACGTTCGTCCACGGCTGCTCGTACGTCCACCCCTCGCGGCCGGTCGCCGACCTCGCGGAGCGCCTCGCCGAGATCACGCCGGGCGACTTACAGAAGTCCTTCTTCTGTAACTCCGGGACCGAGGCCGTCGAGGGCGCGATCAAGCTCGCGCGGAAGTACACCGGCGGCAAGGAGATCGTCGCCCTGGAGATGGGCTTTCACGGGCGGACGCTCGGGAGCCTCGCGCTCACCGGCAACCACGCCTACAAGCACGGGATGGCCCCGACGCTGAACGACGTGACCCACGCGCCGGCCCCCTACAAGTACCGCTCGCACTACGGGGACATGGACGACGAGGCGTTCGCCGCCGAGGCGGCGGCGGAGTTGGAGCGCGTCATCGGCACCCACACGAGCGGCGACCTCGCGGCCGTCGTCGTCGAACCGGTCATCGGCGAGGGCGGCATCATCGTCCCGCCGGCGGACTACCTCTCGCGGGTGAAGGAGATCGCCCACGACCACGGCGGCCTGCTCGTGCTGGACGAGGTCCAGTCGGGCTACGGTCGGACCGGCGAGTTCTGGGCCGCGGACCACTTCGACGTGACGCCGGACATCCTGACGCAGGCGAAGGGCATCGCCAACGGCATGCCGCTCGGTGCCTTTACCGCGCCGGCCGAGATCGCCGACGCCTTCGAGTCGGGCGACCACCTCTCGACGTTCGGCGGCAACCCGGTCTGTTGTGCGGCGGCGCTCGCGACCATCGACGAACTGCAGGGCGGCATCGTCGACAACGCCCGCGAACAGGGTGCGTGGCTGGCCGACGAACTCGCCGCGCTCGAATCGCTCGACGCCGTCGGTGAGACGCGCGGCCTCGGCCTGATGCAGGGCGTCGAACTGGTCGACCCCGACGAGCGAGGGCCCGGTGACGCCCCGTCCCCGGCCGCCGACCTCGCCAAGCGGGTCGGCAAGCACCTCCGCGAGGAGGAGGGCATCGTGATGGGCGTCGGCGGCTACTACAAGAACGTCATCAGATTCCAGCCGCCCCTGACCATCGACCGGTCCCAGCTCCGACGCGCGGTCGACGGACTCGAAGACGCCATCCGGGCCGAGCGCCGATGACGCCGCGAGACGCGACAGCCGCGGACACGACGCCGGTCGTCGTCGAGGCGGTGCGGACGCCGCTCGGCGTCGACGACGGCGTCTTCGCGGACGTCCGGAGCGAGGACCTCTCCGTCCCGCTCGTCGACGAACTGCTCGCGCGGACCGGCCTCGACGGCGACGCGGTCGACGACCTGCTCTGGGGCTGCGCCCAGCAGCGCGACGAGCAGGGCAACAACCTCGCGCGGGTCATCGCCCTCCTCTCGGACCTCGGGGAGTCGGTCCCCGGCGCGACCATCAACCGCTGGTGCGCGTCCTCGGCCGAAGCCATCGCGCGCGGGGCCGACGCCGTCGCGGCGGGACAGCGCGAGTGCCTGATCGTCGGCGGCGTCGAGAACATGTCCCGCGTGGCCATCGCGGGCAACATCGACAGCGTCCACCCCGGACTGGCCGACCGCTACGACCTCGACGACCTGAACATGGGACAGACGGCCGAAGCCGTCGCGGAGCGCTTCGACGTGTCCCGGACCGCACAGGACGAGTACGCGCTCCGGAGCCACCGCCGCGCCGCCGAGGCGGCCGACTCGGGGGCCTTCGACGAGGAGATCGTCCCGGTCGAGACGCCGAACGGGCGCGTGTCGCGCGACGAGGGCATCCGCCCCGACACGTCGCTCGACCGCCTCGCCGAGCTACCGACCGTGTTCCGCGACGACGGGACCGTGACGCCGGGGAACGCCTCGCAGATCAGCGACGGAGCCGCCGCCATGCTGGTGACGAGCCGGGCGTTCGCGGACCGGCACGGGCTCTCCGTCCTCGGGGAGATCGGCGGCCACGCCGTCGCCGGCGTCGACCCGGAAATCATGGGCGTCGGTCCAGTCCCGGCGGTCCGCGACCTCTGTAACCGGGAGAACCGGAGCCCGGACGACTACGACCTCGTGGAACTCAACGAGGCGTTCGCCAGTCAGTGCCTGTACTGCAAGCGCGAACTGGGCTTCGACGACGAGCGGTTCAACGTCAACGGCGGGGCCATCGCACTGGGCCACCCGCTGGGGGCGACCGGCGCGCGGTTGCCGGTGACCCTGCTCCACGAGATGCGCCGACGCGACGATAGCCTCGGCCTCGCCACCGAGTGCGTCGGCTACGGCCAGGGGATGGCCATCGAGTTCCGGCGGCCCTGAGCGGGCGCGGTGACGGAAGCCCGCGGAACGGTCCACCGGGCGGCCCGGTACGCCGTCGGAACGTATTCAACGGCGGCCGGTGAAGTGGGACCTGATTCAACGATGGACGAGAAGGACGTGACCATCCTCTCGGCGGTCGCGCGACTTGGAACCGGCAGCGCGGAGAAACTGTCCGAGGAGACGGGTATTCCGACCTCGACGGTCCACTACCGCCTGGAGAAACTCAGAGAGCGCGGCGTCGTCACGAACGACTTACTCGACGTGAACCTCGAAGCGGTCGGCCTGAACATCACCGTCATCACCGAGGTGACGGCGGAGTACAGCGAGCAGTACCACGACGACGTGGGGGCGGCGCTGGGAGACGTGGAAGGCGTCAATCAGGTCTACTTCACGATGGGCGACACCGACTTCGTCGTCATCGCACACCTGTCCAGTCGCGGGATGGTCGAGCGCCTCATCGAGGACTACGAGTCCATCGACGGCGTCGAGCAGACGAGTTCCAAGTTCGTCATCAAGACCATCAAGGACGAACCCCGCCCCCTGAACGACTTCGACCCGGACACGCTGGCCGCGTTGCTTCAGTCGGAGCCGATGGAGTGACCGAGAGAGGGTTATTGGAGTTTGTCCCAATATCCTTTACTAGTTAGATTCTAATCCCATATATACACTAATATTTGGAAAAACTATTAAGGAATGGGTTCGAAGGGCGCGGTATAGCGACGATGATATCAGCGAACGCCACGACAGCGGAGACGGCGGCCGACGAACCGGCGGTCGAGACGGCCAAACGACGGCTGGACCGGCTCGCGGACCTGGTGGACGTCAGCGACGAGTACGTCGAGCGATTGAAGTATCCCTCGCAGGTCCACCGCGTCTCGATTCCGGTGCGCCTCGACGACGGCGACATCGAGGTGTTCGAGGGGTTCCGGGCGCAGCACGACAACGTCCGCGGCCCGTACAAGGGCGGCATCAGGTACGCTCCCGGCGTGACCGCCGAAGAGTGCGTCTCTCTGGCGATGGCGATGACGTGGAAGTGCGCGCTCCTCGATCTGCCCTTCGGCGGAGCGAAGGGCGGCGTGGCCGTCGACCCGCGGTCGCTCTCGACCGAGGAGAAGCGTCGGCTCACCCGCCGGTTCGCCGAGGAGATGCGGTCGTTCGTCGGTCCGCAGACCGACATCCCCGCGCCGGACATGGGCACCGACGCCCAGACGATGGCGTGGATTGCCGACGTGTACAAGATGCAGACCGGCGACGGCACTCGCGGCGTCGTCACCGGAAAACCCCCGCGCGTCGGCGGCCTCGCCGGCCGCGAGGAGGCCCCGGGTCGCAGCACCGCGCTCGTCGCCCGCGAGGCGGCGCGCTACTACGACCACTCGGTCGACGGGCTGACCGTGGCGATTCAGGGCTTCGGGAGCGTCGGCGGCCACGCCGCCCGACTCCTCGACGAGTGGGGCGCGTCCGTCGTCGCCGTGAGCGACATCGACGGCGGCGTTTTCGACGAGAGCGGACTCGACGTCGACGCGCTCTCGGCGGAGACCGGCCCGCTCTCCGACCGGGAGGCCGCGGCCGAGGCCGACGAGGTGACGAACGAGGCGCTGCTCGAACTCGACGTGGACGTGCTGATTCCCGCCGCCGTCGGCGGCGTCCTGACCGCGGACAACGCGCCGAACGTCGGAGCCTCTATCGTCGTCGAGGGCGCGAACGAGCCGACGACGGCCGAGGCCGACGAGATTCTCGCCGAGCGGGGGATCCCGGTGATTCCCGACATCCTCGCCAACGCCGGCGGGGTCACCGCGAGCTACTTCGAGTGGCTCCAGAACACGAACGGTCGGTCGTGGACTCACGACGAAGTGCGGGCCGAACTCGACGACCGAATACTGTCGGCCTGGGAGGCTGTCAGAGAGAGCCGCGAAGCGCGGGAGGTCCCCTGGCGGGACGCGGCGTACGCCGTCGCACTGGAGCGAGTTGCCGAGAGCCACGAGACGCTGGGGATCTGGCCATGAGCGGGGACACCACGACGCCGTTCGAGACGACGAATCCCGCGACCGGCGAGCCCCTGGCGACGTACGCGGTCGACGACGAGGCCGCCGTCGAGGCGACGCTCGACACCGCCACAGAGCGGTTCGACGCGTGGCGCGACCGTCGAATCGCAGAGCGCGAGGCGCTTCTCGACGACGTGGCGACGGTGCTTCGCGACGGGAAAGAGGAGTACGCGGCACTCATCACCGACGAGGTGGGCAAGCCGATCAACCAGTCACGCGCTGAGGTCGAGAAGTGCGCGTGGGTCTGTGAGTATTACGCCGAGCGGGCGGCCGAACAGCTCCAGGACGAGCGCCTCGACGGCGCACCCGGAACGAAGACCTACGTCAGCTACGAGCCGCTCGGCCCGGTGCTGGCCATCATGCCGTGGAACTACCCGTTCTGGCAGGTGTTCCGGTTCGCCGCGCCCCACCTCACCGCCGGCAACGTCGGCCTGCTCAAACACGCCCCGAACACGCTCGGGTGCGCTCAGGCGATTGTGTCGATCTTCCGCGAGGCGGGCTATCCCGAGGGGACCTTCTCGTCGCTGCAGATTCCCACCGACCGGGTCGCCGGCGTGATCGCGGACGACCGGGTCGCGGCGGTCACGCTGACCGGGAGCACGCGCGCCGGGCGAGCGGTGGCCGCCGAGAGCGGTGCGGCCCTCAAGAAGACCGTCCTCGAACTCGGCGGGAGCGACCCGTTCGTCGTCCTCGACGACGCCCCGGTCGAGACGGTCGCGGAGCGAGCGGTGACGGCACGCACGCAGAACGCCGGCCAGTCCTGTATCGCCGCCAAGCGGTTCGTCGTCCACGAGGCGGTCTACGACGAGTTCCTCGACGCGGTCGCCCGACGGATGGAGGCGCTCACCGTCGGCGACCCGACCGACGAGGCGACGGACGTCGGACCGCTGGCGAGGGCGGACATCCTCGGACAGCTCGACGAGCAGGTACAGGCCTCCGTCGACGTCGGCGCGACCGTCGTCACGGGCGGGGAACCGCTGGCCCGCGATGGTCACTACTACCCGCCGACGGTTCTGACAGACGTTCCGGACGGGTGTCCGGCCGCCGACGAAGAGCTGTTCGGGCCGGTCGCGACGGTGACGGCCGTGCCCGACGAATCGGCGGCGGTGCACGTCGCGAACGATACCGACTTCGGACTCGGTGCGAGCGTCTGGACCGCGGACGCCGACCGCGGCGAGGCGCTCGTCCCCGAAATCGACGCCGGGAACGTCTTCGTCAATCAGATCGTGCAGTCTGACCCCCGGCTTCCGTTCAGTGGTATCAAGGACTCCGGCTACGGGACCGAACTCTCGACGCACGGCATCCGGGAGTTCACGAACGCGAAGACGGTCTGGGTGGAGTGAGCCGTCGGCTGGCACTCGTTCCGGGGAACGCACACATTCCGTGGCTCGCGTGTCATCCGATAGCGTGTATCGAATCAAAACGGTTACAACTGTGTCGGCGTAACGTCATGTCGTGACCGACGTACTCGTCGTCGGCGGTGGTCCCGCCGGCCTGAGCGCCGCGCTGTTCGCACAGAAAAATGGGCTGGAGACGACGGTGTTCGACACCGACGGGACGTGGATGCACAAGGCCCACCTGTTCAACTACCTCGGGGTCGGGTCACAGGACGGGACGGCGTTCCTCGAGACGGCCCGCGAGCAGGTCGATAGCTTCGGCGTCGAGAGACGGCAGGGCACGGAAGTGACCGACGTCCAGGAGACCGACTCGGGCTTCGAGGTCTCCGCGGACGGCCAGACCCACGAGGCGGACTACGTCGTCCTCGCGACCGGGGCGAACCGCGACCTCGCCGAGTCCCTCGGCTGTGCGATGACGGACGACGACACGGTCGACGTGGACGTGACGATGGAGACGAGCGTCACCGACGCCTACGCCACCGGTGCGATGGTCCGCGCCGAGGAGTGGCAGGCGGTCATCTCCGCCGGCGACGGCGCGGCCGCCGCTCTGAACATCCTCACGAAAGAGAAAGGCGAGCACTTCCACGACTTCGACACGCCGGACGACGCCGCCGCGCTGTTCGGTCCGGACGAATAGCTCCGTCGAGGAGGTGTCAGTTCGACTCATCGGCCTTTCGCGGAACCGAAGCGGGACACCACTCTGTCCGCTGTTTCGTTCCCCCGAAGCCGTGTTGTCACCGCGACTTCGCCCGGGACCGAACCCCACCCTGTCCGCTGTTCTATCGCCGGTGTGTCCGGCGGTCGAACACCACTTTGTCCGCTGTTCCGACGTCCCGTCCCCGATAGCCGACACCACCGTGTCCGCTGTTTCCCTCGAACTCGCAGGGACCCCACACCACCGTGTCCGCTGTTAATTGCCGGTTGGTTTCTTTTACTTACCAGTTGTGCTTTTGTTCATTTGGAGTCTGCGTACCCGTCCGCACCGGCGGCCCTCGGGCCTCGTTCGATGTTCGGACACCACTTCGTCCGGAGTAACGCAGTGGCGTCGTGAAGACCACACCACCCTGTCCGCCGTTCGATGAGCGGTTCGGTCGCTGTCCCGAGACTGTCTCGGCGGGCAACGACGTACGGTTTCGTGGTGATTTCGGGGAAGAGACAGTCATTTCAGTTACCGGTGGCCCGAGACAGACACCAGTGTGTCCGCTGTTCTGTGGCACCGATTTCAGACGGCTTCGAGACTAGCGTGTCCGCTGGCACCATATCTGCGTGTCCACCGTCACCACACCAGTGTGTCCGCCGTTCCAACACCGGAATGTCCGCAGTTTCGAGAGTCCCCTGTCCGAGATAACCGAACGTACGGTCTGTCAGTTCTCGGACGAGCGGTCTGTCGGTCCGGCGTCGCCTCGGCCACGGTCCACACCCAACACCACACTGTCCGCCGTTCTGACGCTTGGGTCGCAATTCTGACGCCTGATTCACAGTTCTGGCGCTTGGGGGATTCGAACGCGCAGGATAACACCAGTACGTCCGCTGTTCCAACACCACCCTGTCCGCAGTTGATTGCCGTCAGAGACGGTTAGGACATGGATTCGAAGTCGGAGAGCGTCACGTCTCGGTCGATGAGGTCGGCGACCGAGGTGTGAATACCGACGTCGTCGACGGTGTCCTCGAGCGCGGAGAGTATCATCTTCGGATCCATCTCGACGGAGTACTCACGATAGGTTCCGCCTCGGCGTCCCTCGTTGCGTTCGATAGCCGAGATGATACCCAGCATCGACAGTTCGCCCAGGTGATCTCTCATCCGCCGGGGGACGAGAGGGTCGATCCCCGCTTTTTCGGCGAAGTTCGTGTACCGGGGCCGGATGTCTCGCGTTCGAACCGGCGTCTTCCCTTCCTGGTCCAGAGTCACCAGCGCGTAGACGACCAGATGGCCGTGCTGGGTCAACCCGGAGATGCCCTCGCGAATCCGCCCTCGTTCGAGAACGTCGCGCGCCTCCCGAACGAGGTCGTCGGAGATCGTGTCGGTCTCCTTGTCGCGGGCCAGGTCGCCCGCTTTCATCAGGAGGTCGAGCGACTGTCGGGCGTCACCCGCGTCTTTGGCACCGTAAGCGGCACAGAGTTCGATGACGCCGTCTTCGAGGACCCCCTCGTGAAAGGCGACCTCGGCGCGCTGTTCCAGAATCTTGATCAGTTCGTTCGCGTCGTAGGCCGGGAACTGAATTTCCTCCTCACACAGGGAGCTCTTGACCTTCGGGGAGAGGTTGTCACGGAACGAGAAGTCGTTCGAGATACCGATGATGCCGATCTTCGCCGAACTGAGGTTTTCGTTCGCGCGGGCACGCGGGAGTTGATAGAGAATACTGTCGTCCTGAATGTGGTCGACCTCGTCGAGGACGATGTAGATCGTTCCGCCGCAGGAGTCGAGTTCGGTCCAGAGCATGTCGTAGACCGTCGCTCGGGGATATCCGGTCGTACTGATCTGGTTCGTCTCGTTCCGAAACTCGTTGACGAGACGGGTCGCGATCTGATAGCTGCTCGAAAGGCCGTCGCAGTTCAACATCTCCACCGTGAGATCGATGTCCTCGTACTGGGCCGCGTCGGCTTTCAGATGGTCGATGAGATACCGAGTTCCGGCCGTCTTTCCGACCCCGGTTTTCCCGTAGAGAAAGATATTGTTCGGCTGTTCGCCGTTGATGACGGGCTGGAGGGCCGCCTTGTACCGGTCGAGTTCGGTATCACGACCGACGAGATTCTCGGGCTGGTAATCCTCCCGAAGCGCATCCCGATCAAGATAGATTTCGGTGTCCCGCTCGAATATCCCCATTGTTCTCGTTGAGACATTGGCCAGCGGGCACATAAAACCACCCATGTCCGCAGTGTCCGCAGTGTCCGTTGTTCTGGAGTGTTTTTAAAGATATGGAGGACACCCCCACCCCACTATGTCCGCAGTTGTTGGATTGAGGGGTGGGGAGGGGGTAGAGAACGAATTCTAAACTTGGGAAAAGTTTATTACCATACCGTTTGAGTTGGTCCGTAGCCTCAACTGCTTTCGCTGTAACTGTAATGAGCTAGTAATAATATAACGAACAGAAAGATCGTGAAGTCTTCTCTAGAGAGCTAGTACGCTACTGAAAGTGATCGTTCAGTAGTCGCTGTCTCTCACAACTCCTTGACCCCCACCCTCCCGACGGAGAACAGCGGACATAGTGGGGTGGGAGGGTCCCTTCGCCCTCTCCCGGCTTGCGTACACCACCATGTCCGCTGTTCTGGTAGGAGCGTGCGAAAACAGCGGACACGATGGTGTCCCTACTCCATCGTACACCGACCTTCTGTCTGTCTCGGTCGAGCTCCGAGCTGTCGTGAGTTTCGCCACGTTGTTAGCACGAATCCAATTCTCGGAGTAACACCACCATGTCCGCTGTAATCCCCTCAACTCCGTCCGCTGGACAACTCACGTCACTGGATTCGTGAGGTCGTCGGGATTCGTGCCGCGGTCGCGTCGTCACGTGCACCTCCGCTCTACTCGGTTTCACACCACTTTGTCCGCTGTTCCTGTCACGACGGACGCCGTCCACACCGAGAACAGCGGACATGGTGGTGTCTGTGTGGGCGCTTCGACGTGGACGCGCGCAACTGGTCGCTCCCGCGGCGGTGGGTCTCGGTCGCTCTCAGTCGTCTGACGACGAGAGTCGCTGGGACACGGCTTCGACCGACCCGACGGGCCCAGTCGCTCGGCCGATCACGAACGCTACTGCGACGAGCCCTGTGTACTCGATGACACCGACGAGAAAGTGTAACTCGGGCGGATACTGTATCGTGAGCAGGAACGGTGGGTGGTTCATCGTCGCGTGGAACAGCGCGACCAGCCAGATGTTCCGCGTCAGCAGGAACGCGAAACCGTAGGCGATCCCGGAAAGGACCAATCCCGACAGCCGCGCCACTAACGCCGGTCCAAATCCATGCCCAGATACGAGAACCCAGCGCGGGAGGTGAAAGAGCGCGAATAAGGCCGCCGCAGTGACGACGCCGATCGTGATTCTCTGTCGGGTTCTGTCACCGACGAGCGCGACGAACTTCGACTGAAGATATCCGCGGAACATGAGCTCTTCCGGGATCGCGGTAAACAGGAGCGAACTCCCGAGGGCTGCGAGATACATGCCCGGATGAGCGGCGACTCTCGACCCTTCGAGTTCGAACCCGGTAGTCCCGACGAGAGCGAAGCCCCCCGCAATCAGATTGTACGTCGCCCAGAAACCGACTACGCCGGCGACGGCGAGCAGGAGCGACCGTGGCGGTGCCAGGAGCGACCGCGGTGAGACGCCTTCGACCACGAGTGCACCGACGGCGAGCGCACCGAGGAAGATGCCCCAGCCCATCCCGAGAAGCGGCGGTGGAGAATCGGTCGGTGAGACGAACAGGAGGCCGGACAGGACTGCGAGGGTCAGGAGATACGTTGCGACGGGGACCAGTGATCCGCCCTCGAAGCGGCGCGGATCAGAATTCTCACGCCACATCGCCGTACCGTTCGGCCCACCGCGTGAAATCCTCTTCCATCCGCTGGTATCTGTCCCGGTCTGTCGCCGAGTGACATCGGTGTTATTAGGCGACGCCGGTGTCCGCGAGCGGTTAAGAGATTCGCGTGAATACTGTTCGACGTCGACAACACCGTATTCCATGAGCCAGCAAAAATCAGACTACGTAGACGACACCGAAATCGAGGCAGCGCTCGACGACCTCCCGGACGACGACACTATCGAGGAGACGGTCGCCAATCTGGAGGCAAACGGATTCGACGTCGTCGTCGCCGATTCGGCGGACGACGCGCTCGAAACGCTCAAGTCTCACATCCCCGCCGACGCCTTGGTGATGAACGGGCACTCGACGACCCTCGAAGAGGTCGGGTTCGTCGACTACCTGACCGAGGGCGATCACGAGTGGGAGAGTCTGCCCGACGAGATCTGGAGCATCGACGACGACGAACAGCGCCAGGCGGCCCGCCGCGAGTCACAGACCGCGGAGTACTTCCTCGGTGGTATCAACGCTATCGCGGAGACGGGCGAACTCGTCGCGGCCGACCGCTCGGGGAGTCGCGTGGGAGCGTACCCCTTCGCCGCCGAGAACGTCGTCATCGTCAGCGGCGTCAACAAGATCGTCCCCACGCTCGACGACGCGCTGGAGCGACTGGAGTCCGTCGCGTACCCGCTCGAGAACGAGCGCGCCAAAGACGCCTACGGCGTCGAATCCGCTATCGCCAAACAGCTCATCTTCCGGCAGGAACTCGAAGAAGGTCGAACGACTGTCGTCCTGATCCGCGAGGAACTGGGGTACTAACGACAGATATCGGGCCGCGGCATCTCATTCGCAGTTTTCGCACGTCTGTGGGCGATTCCAGTTCAGTCAACGGCGTGTGGACGCTCCTGCGCCCGTTTCCAAACGATGGGACGGACGCTGTCCCGACGTACTTTTTCAGGCACAATCAACGGAGACGTACACGTGTACCACCGAATTTCCGACTCGTTTTGCGATAAAATCTGCCGCACATCCGAACTTGCACTATAATGGCCAAAGATGGAGACATAGTGTGTAGGTATGAATCCATATATGAGGATATTGTTGCCAATATGGCTACTTCTCTTAGGAGGTAGAGATAGATATAGGCGCCTGGGGGATAAAGAGAAAAAACACCTACCGTTGGAGGATATCGTGTTACATATCGCGTTCGCTCCCAGGAGATTCCGAAATATACGTGTGATATCGACACCTGCTGTTTCGAAGCCGAGCAATCGCTTCGGAGTTTCAGACATTCTAAATTCCCGTTCGGTACTTCGGGTCCTGTGTTCAACTATCTACGCTCCTCTCCCGAAATGACGCTCGCTTGTTCTGGAATGTGGAACGGTACTAATTTCGATATTACATCCGCGGTAGGGACTCTGGAATTGAAAGACCGACAGGACGCCGAATTACGCACGCCTGGCCGATCTGCGTCGGAGTGGTTAGCTTGGGGGACTGGAGTAACACGTGTACCCGTGTTATCCAGAGCGTTCCGTATATGTGAACGTGGCTTGGGGTAATCGGAACGTGGCCCGTGAATCGGGGCGCTGGATCGTTTCCGTTGCGTGGATTTTCGCGTCACCAACGGCTCATCCGGTACATTGAGGTACATGTCCAAACCAGCCAATAGGAAGATTGCGGTCCGTATCCCAACCGCCCAATTCCGCTTTTGCGCCTACTGAGTCTGCTCCGCGGGGGGAATCTCTTTCGTCGGTTCGTCTGCAGCGAGTATGTTGATACCGTCCGACTGCCGGAACAGGTGGAGACGCTCTTCGTCGAATTCGAGGGCGAGGTTCTGGTTCGTTTCGGGTTTCACGTCGCCGGGCACGCGGACCCAGCACTCCTCGCCGTCGATGTCCATGTGGAGATAGTTGTCAGAGCCGACCGGTTCCCGAACGTCGAGGTACGCACGGATCGAGTTCGGGTGATCGTCGTCGACGATGGTGATGTTCTCGGGACGGATGCCGAGAACGAACTCGTCGACCCCCTGAGCGTACTGATCGATGCGCTCGCTGATCGCGTCCGAGACCTCGTAGGTGAAGCCGTTACCGACCAGCGTCGACCCGTCCAGGCGGACGTCGAACTGGTTCATCGGCGGGCTGCCGACGAAGTCGCCGACGAACAGGTTTCGGGGCTCGTCGTAAATCTCCTCCGGCGTCCCGATCTGCTGGAGTTGGCCGCCGTTGACGACCGCGATGCGGTCGGACATCGTCATGGCCTCTTCCTGGTCGTGGGTGACGTACACCGTCGTCGTACCGAGCTTGTCCTGGAGCTGCTGGAGTTCCGTCCGCATGTGGAGGCGGAGCTTGGCGTCGAGGTTCGAGAGCGGCTCGTCGAACAGGAACACGGACGGTTCGCGGACGATTGCCCGTCCGGTCGCGATTCGCTGCTGCTGGCCACCGGAGAGGTTTCCGGGCCGCTTATCGAGCTGTTCGGTGACGCCCATCATCTCGGCGGCCTCTTCGACGCGCTGCTGTATCTTCTCGTCGGGGAGGTCGGTCGTCAATTCCAGCCCATAGGACATGTTCTTTCGCGCGGACATGTGTGGGTACAGCGCGTAGTTCTGGAAGACCATCGCGACGTCCCTGTCTTGGGGCTGTACGCCGTTGACGACTCGATCCCCGATTTTGATCGTCCCTCCCGAAATATCTTCGAGCCCCGCGATCATCCGCAGTAGTGTCGACTTCCCCGACCCCGAGGGGCCGACAATCGTGAGGAACTCGCCGTCCGCGATCTCGAAGCTCACGTCGTCGACTGCCACGACCTCAGGGTCGCCGTCGTAGACCTTCCGTACGTTTTCGATGCTAACCGTACCCATACTGCCGTAATTGCCAACTGGCATAATAATAGTTGTGATTAGAGTGTTCCGCATGCTCGTCGACGCCCACTCGGAGTGACAGGGATCGCTGGCAAGAACCGGCATGTCCTTCCACTACAAATAAAGCTATAAATAGTTCAGAATGTAATGGTAGCACATGGTTCCGAAAGCCTCGGGTAGTGAGACCCGTCGAACGTTTATCAAATCGCTCGGTGTCGCTGGTACTGTCGCGCTCGCCGGCTGTGGGGGCAACAGCGGTGACGGCGGCGACGGCGGCGATGGCGGTGACGGTGGCAGTGACGGCGGCAGCACCGGCGACGGTGGCAGCGAATCCTACGAGATCACCTTCTGGGAGCTCTTCAGCGGCGGCGAAGGGCCGATCATGGAGAGCATCGTCAACAAGTTCAACGAGGAGCAGCCCCTCGATACGAGCGCCGAAGTCACGATCAATCGACAGCGTACACCCTGGAACGAGTACTACAACAAGCTCTTCACCGCGCTCTCGGGGGGGCAGGCCCCGGACATGGCCGTGATGCACGCCGCGTATCTGCGCGCGTGGGCCGGCGGCATCGACCCAATCGGCCAGTACGCCGACACGGGGTCCATCCAGAGCGACTACACCGAAAGTCACTGGGACCTCGTCACCGTGGACGGCACCGTCAACGCCCTCCCGATGGACATGCACCCCATCGGCGTCTACTACAACAAGGACCTGTTCGAGCAGGCCGGACTGGACCCGGAGAGTCCGCCGACAAACTGGTCCGAGTTCGAGGCGGCAGGGAACGCGGTCGCACAGAATACCGACGCGGCTGCCTTCACCCAGTCGCCGTACAACGACGGCTTCGGGTCGTTCCGTACCTGGAGCTCCTGGGTCAAACAGCAGGGCGGGAGCCTCTACGACGACGAGTGGAACCCGACCTTCGACAGCGAAGCCGGGATGAACATCGCCCAGCTCTTCTCCGACATGACCGGTGACATGGGATGGGCCCCCGCCACGAGCGAGGACACCTGGGGGAACAACGCGTTCCAGAACGGGTCCTGTGCGATGGCGATGAACGGGACCTGGTACGTCGCCGCCCTCTCCGGCGTCGAAGACCTCAACTGGGGCTTCTTCGAGCCGACGGTCGGTCCGAACAAGCAACAGGACAAGGTGTGGGCCGACGGCCACTCGCTCGTCCTCCCGAAGAAGGACGGACGCAGCGACGCGAAGTCGGAAATCGCGGCACAGGTCGCTCACTGGATGACCACGCAGAACCCCTCGTGGGGTGCTGAAGCCGGCCACCTGCCCGCCGCGAACAGCATCTACGAGTCCGACGCGTTCCAGAACAGTCCGTACTACGACAAGACCCTCAACAAGTACGTCGAGATGGCGGAGGACGGCGACTACTTCTACCACCCGAAGGTCCCGAACGGCGACCCGAACGCCCAGAACTGGTACACCTGGCTCGTCGACATCTGGGCGCACAACGCCGAGCCCCAGGCGGGAGTCCAGTCCGGCATCGAGACGGTCTCCAACGGTATCTCGGAGTAAGTAGACGATGGGAATATCAGAACGCATTTCGGGAGGTGATACAGGCACGAATCGCAAGACGTTCATGGGGCTCCGGAAGGAGACCATAGAGGGCGTCCTCTGGTCGATCCCGTACCTCGCGGTGTTCACGGTGTTCCTCGTCTGGCCCGCGGTGAAGGGGCTGTACATGAGCCTTCACACCTACCCGAACAAATTCGACCTCACGGAGACCGAGTGGGTCGGCCTCGGGAACTACGTCGAACTGTTCCAGGACCCAGTGTTCTACAACGCCATGGAGGGGACGCTCCTGTTCGTCGCCATCTCGGTCCCGGCGCTCGTGGTCCTCGGACTCGTGATGGCGCTCGGCGTGAACCGGGACGTCACCGGGAAGCGAACGCTGCGTGCCATCTACTTTAGCCCCTACGTCCTGACCGTCGCGGTCGTGGCGCTGGTCTGGGGGCAGGTGTACTCCCAGAGCTACGGCCTGCTCAACTACTACCTCGGCTTCGTCATGGAGAACCCGCCGGGCTGGCTCACTTCGCCGGACCTCGTGATGGCGTCGCTCGCGTTCATGACGGTGTGGTGGCTCGTGGGCTTCAACTTCGTCATCTTCCTCGCCGCCCGCCAGAGCATCCCCGAACGGCTCTACGAGGCCGCTCGGCTCGACGGTGCGACCGGCTGGCGCGCGTTCAAGGACATCACGCTCCCGCAGATGCGGAACTCGGTCGTGTTCGTCGTGATGGTGCAGTTCATTCTCCAGTTCCAGGTGTTCGCACAGCCGTACATCATGACTCAGGGTGGCCCGAGCGACTCCTCGGACACGCTGGTCTACTACCTCTACCGGAGCGCGTTCTCCCAGCAGCAGTTCGGCTACGGCGCGGCGATGGGATACGTGCTCGTCGCCATCCTTATATTGATCGCCATCGTGAACTTCAAGGTAATCGGTGATTCCAATGCCTGAATCGACGCAATCGCGGTCGCTCGGCGCTTATCTGACCGAGGACGCCGTTCGGAGCGCCCTGTTGCACGTGGCCCTCTACGGGTTCGCGTTCCTCATGGCGGTCCCGTACCTGTACACCATCTCGCGGTCGTTCCAGCCCAACAGGCTGCTGCGTGACCCCCGGCCGTACTGGATTCCGCCGCTGGTGGGCGAACCCATCACGTTCGAGCACTACCGGTACCTGCTGGACAACACGCTGGTCGTCCAGTGGACGATCAACACGTTCATCATCGCCGGCGGGGCGACGATTCTCATCGTGGCCATCGACTCGATGATCGCGTTTTCGCTCACCCGTCTGGACTGGCCCGGACAGGGGGTCGTCATGGGGATCATCCTCGCGAGCTTCATGGTCCCGTACTACATGAACATCGTGCCCCTGTACCAGATCGTCTCGGACCTCGGCCTGATCAACTCCTACTGGGGCGTCATCATGCCGGCGGCCGCGAGCCCGCTCGGGGTGTTCCTCCTCTATCAGTTCTTCAGAGACATCCCGGTGGAGTACGAGGAGGCGGCCAGACTCGACGGCTTCTCGACGTTCCAGGTGTACACGCGCATCATCCTGCCGCTCGCGAAGCCCATCCTCTCGGCGCTCGCGCTGTTCATGTTCGTCTACAACTGGAACGCCTTCCTCTGGCCCCTGCTCGTACTGTCGAACGAGACGGCCTACACGCTACCGATTGGCCTCGTGAACCTCTATCAGGGTAACATCGACACGCCCGGGCTCCACATGGCCGTCGCCATCCTCGGCTCGCTGCCCCTGTTCGTAATCTATCTCATCTTCCAGGGACAGATCGTGCGGGCCGTCCAGATGCAGGGCGCGACCGGATGACGATGAGCGACGGCGACTCCGCGGACGCGACCGTCGGCGTCCACCGCGCGCTCGCCACCGCGGCGCGTCAGGTGTATCGCCACCCGCTGCCGATGGTGGCGATCAGCGTCGGCTGGGTCCTCGCGTCCCTGCCACTGGTCACTGTCGGCCCGGCGACGCTGGGGGCCTACAGCGCAGTCCGGTCCGTCCGAGAGGACGGTCGGATCGACCGCGGAGCGGTCAGGGAGACGCTCGCGGCCCACTGGCTCGATTCGGTCCTGTTCAGCGGGCTGCTGGTCGTGTTTCCCGCCATCGCCGTCCTCTATCTCGGTCAGTACGCGGCCACGGGCGCGCCGCTCTCGGGCGTTCTCGGCGCTGTCGGCTTCTACCTCGCGTATCACGCCTGGGTCGTCTTCGCGCTGGCGTTCGTCTCGCTCGCGGACGGCGCGGACGCGGTCGGCGCCGTCACGGGCGGATACCGGTGGTCGGTCGAGAACCCGGTCGCGACGGTGCTCGTCGGCATCGTCACCGGGACGCTGTTGCTCGTGAGCGCGCTCCTGACCATCGCGCTTCCGTTCGTGTTTCCCGCGCTCGTGGCCGCGTTCCACACGGAACTCGTGGCCGCGGAGCGAGACGCGTCGGACAGCGACGAAACGGACGCGACCGTCTCGTCGGAGCGGTCCGTTGTCGGTGACGACCGCAGAAACGACTTTTCGACGACGTTCGGTCGGTAGCGCTACCGGCCGTCGTCCAGATTCAGCGACTCCACCCCGTAGCTGATCTCACACAGCTCCGAGTTGGCCGCCGTCGAGGTCAGCTGCAGCAGTTCGTCCCCGTGGCGCGAGGGGAGCAGCGGCGTGGTCCAGCCGACGAACGCCCGGCCACCGAGTTCGCTCTCCGTCTCGAACGACAGCGGCGCGTCCACGGCCTCCCAGTCGCCGCTCCCGTCGAGATTCGAGTTCGCCAGAACGACCTCACCGTTGCCCGCTGCGAGGTCGCGGTTCCCGTCGACGAGCTGTTTCCCGGAGACGAGTATCGTCCCGTCTTTCCCGCCGGCGCTGGTCCACGTGACGTAGGGGCCGTTGACGAACCGCCGGCCGTCGGCCGTCGAGACGAGGGTCCCCAAGTCGGTCGGGTCGCCCCAGTCTCGCCCGTCGGGCGAGGTCTTGACGTGCACTTCGCCCCACAGATGATCCGGTCCGACGACCTCGTAGGTTATCATGTAGGTGCCGTTGGGTAGCGGAGTGACTGCGGGCATCCCAGGTCGCGACGTCTCGTTCGGGACGGCCGCCACGAACTGTTCGTCGCCCCACGATTGGCCGCCGTCCTCGGAGGCCTTGTACCCGACCAACTGGTTGTAGTCGTCGTCGCTCCCCTGTCGCTCGTCGGCGAAGTAACAGACGAGGTTCCCGTCAGCGTCGAGCCCGAGTTCCGGCTCCCAGACCGGGCTGTTCCCTTCGTGGGGGACTGCAGTCCCGCCCGTGACGACGGTGCTCACGAACTCCCATGACTCCCCCCGGTCGGTGCTGGCGTACAGGTCGATGCTCGTCTCGCCGAGTTCGCCGATCTCTCCCTCGGGAACGTCTGCTGGATCGTCGAGTATCGGGATACAGTTCCCGGCGGCCAGCACCGTCCCGGCCGGCCACGGACCGACCGCGTGCGGGAGTTCGAACAGCGTCGGCTGGTAGCGAAGCCCCCAGTCCTTCCCGCTCGTGTCGTGGATCTCGGAGAACTTCGACCAGGTCTCACCCCCGTCCGTGCTTCGGTAGACGGGGAAGTACGGCTCGGACCCGCC